>Ga0209671_1003064_pt1 | contig 15838 bp, 7 predicted proteins | sample WorMetHERISLAND2_2_FD_187401 | JGI IMG/M metagenome (GOLD analysis project Ga0209671, IMG submission 187401) | Marine gutless worms symbiont microbial communities from Max Planck institute for Marine Microbiology, Germany - Olavius geniculatus... | ecosystem: Host-associated > Annelida >...
AATATATGATGATATATGATGAAGAACCGTTTGCTGTTATGCTACTTGTGACAAAAACATTTACGGAGAATTGTTATTGCCTCGGGAGTAAACCCAACTTGAAATGTGGAAAAAATCTAAAAAGGCAAACACATGAGTATCGATAAAAAACAAAAGTCCTGGTATAATACTTTAGTCACGTCCTTACTGTTGTACAATGCCGAACCTTGAACTCTGAAGAAAGAGAATATAAGGTAACTAGATCTACATGTTTTTGAGATATCAGTGGCAAAGCAAATTCTCCGCCGTACAGGAAGAAATCAAAGATGTAAGAAGAGCATTCTAAAGAAATTGTCACTCAAACAGAATATTGTTGAGATTCTGAGAACGCAGATAAATTACAGCAGATATCCACACATGCTGCTCCATGATCATATTGAACGCGTTCATCAGTAGCTTACTGCAACAAGAACTGTATGTTGCAGCGCGTCTTATATCGTCTTATAGCGACAGCTGGGCTTTCTTGTTTTTGGATTTGATGCATCAGTTACTGACGAACTTTTTGTTCGCAACAGCTGCAGCCGAAAGTCAACGCTGTTATCATATGCCGAACTGAAAACTTTGCTGTTTCGCGAATTTAAGGTCAGCGTATGTGACTCAGTAAGACAATTTCGCGAAGAACCACGAAAGCATTCCTACACTGTTGTTACAGCAGCAAACTGTTCAGCGTGGACTCAGTACAGTTCAAACTTCCTATACAGTGGAACATCAATCCTAATGTTAAAGACGCGCACCATGCAGCTATGTGATAACGTGATTCATACGTCATCTGCTTCAGCGGCACGGATGCTACAGCGCTGCTGCTGCTGCTGCTGATGATGATGATGCAAATAAGAGCGCTCGCACCTGCATTAGACGCAAAAGACTACCAACCACGACCTCGGCTGACCACCTAAACGCTGTGCATCGTGGAAAACTAACAGATGCGCCACAAAGGACGGACGGGCGCAGGCAGGAAATGGATTTAATTTCCGGTTTAGTCATAGCAATACACCGGCCAAGTGGCAATTAAGCCGTTGAAGGGTAGGTATAATTACAACAAGTCTCTCCCGCTGGTTAGGCGTAGCCTATCGTCGTTTGTCATAAACTCACACAAAATCATACACACGCGCAAAAGTAAACAACAGTAATGAAAAAAACCACAGAGGCATTTTGATGCCACGATTAGACAAAACACCAGCAAGATGTTTCATGCTAGGATAGTTCACCTATACTTAAATATAAGCCCTTCACAAGCATATGTGACGTTTTTTTGCTTTCGACAGTCGAAACATTCTGGCTTCACAATTTATTCCGCTTCCGCATTTTCAAATCTATCGCATTAAAACGAAGTTTCGACTGCTAGTCTGAGTTCTTAGCTGCAGTGCAAATAACTGCCTGGAAATAGCCTACTGGTCTCCGTGTCGAACGGTGGGCCTAAAATTATTCCCTCATTTCTTGTACTTGTTGCTGATGAGCGAAGTAGCTTCTCAGCTATAGATGCCCATATCTTTCCATGTCTCATCCAGGCGGTTCTTGAAGACGTTAACTGATGACGAGTCGATAACGTACTGTGGCACTTAAGCTGCTGTAAGTTTTTACGGCTCTGCACAATATCTCTCAAATAAATTGTGAAAAGAGACTTAACAAGAAAAGTCGGCTTGAATTTCCGACAGCTGATTATACTCGTGACTACGACGCATGCAACGTAAAGTGGGGAACGAAGCAAACGGTAACAATGTAGCTGGAGTTTCGCACGTTATGAACCGGCGAGGCCGTGGACAGCATGGTTTAATGAGCGACTCATAAGTGGCGCATCTGTTGCACAGCACGCGCACGCATCCAATCAGTCCGTGCACCGTCCGTCAACACGGACACACACACGTTGTACACGCATCGTTATTATACAAGCCATGCGAAGATTCCAGGAAGGAGGCTGTTCCCCTCCCCTTAATATGAACGTTACATACATACGCGACGAAGCTTATACGCTATCCACTGGCGAGAGAGAAAGTTTATTTTCCATAACAAAATAAACACAATAATTAAACAAAAGTTGGTAATACAGGAGGGTTGCCAGAAGGGCATACACCCATCAAATGCTGGCCACCCATTGTCACAATCTATTGCTGACATTATTATACAAGAGAAAAAAACACAAAAAACACAAAAACACAAAAAAATAGTTCTTTCCGCCTTCTTGAGGATTCCTGAAAACTTTGTCCAACGTCCAAATAGGATTCCTGGCTGGACTTTTAAAAAGCAACACGACCATTAACTGAGCTGGCGTACCACTTTTTTGGGCCTTCTAGCAAAATATAATGAACAACAATATACTAATTGTGTATTGCGCTACAATAAATTTTATGTATCACGAGACTGCATTTTAAAAGCATAAATTAGTAATAATAATGTAGCGTACGGCCTAACTGAAATTGCGGCAATAAACTTCTAAGACAACGATGACGGAGTCAGACCAATTAAATGTTCTGATGATTTCAAAAATTTTCCGACGGTTCACATCGTTAATTGCTCATCGTTGTATTGGAAATTTATAGCCGCAAATAGGCATGGCGAAAGTTATTAATTGTCAAACGGGATGATAATTTCTATTCACTAATTTGATTGGCGAAGAGGCCTATAGGCCACAGGCTTTGATATCATGTGATGCATGCCGTTGCATTTAGAGTATGATGTCACCATATAGGTGAAGCCTAGTCCGTTAATGTTGTGGCAAATATTGCAGGCCGTTAAGTCGTTAATCGCTATAGTATATGCAAAGACAGCTACATGCATTTACAATGCATCATTCACGCAAGTTCTCAGTGTTCTCAGAAGACTTTAAAAATCCCACTTATTATTAGCTGCGGGCGCGGGCGTGGGGATCGTCTCAGCCTCTAGCCTTACATTGAGCAGCAGCATGAATGTATGGTCAGAGCGAGCGGTCACTCATTGCACAGCGTCCAAATGAGCCGCATTACGAGTCTTGCTTGTCCGTCCACGTGTCCGTCCACCCGTCCGTCTGTTACGTACTGAGCACTGCGTCGAAAACGAGAAGGCGTAAAAAACCAAAACCGATATGAACGTTCACCGTGTAAGACGTGAGTAACCGATAAGCCAGTTTTCAGTTAAAATAATCAAAGGTTAAGATTAGGAGTAAGGTTAACTAGAGCTGCGCAGTGCAAAGTTAAGCGCGGACGACCGCATAATATGTCCGCTCTGGGCCGACGACTATATACGACACGCCGATGAAAAAATCACGTGGCTTTGACGTTGCTAAGACATTCTTAGGGGCTAATACTTAGGATTAACTGTTCTTCGGCTCAGTTGTCATGGGTCACATTTGCCATGTATTTACGAGCATACATGTGGGCCTGTACATTAGTGTCCACTGCCGTAGCTCGCTCAGCAAAAGTTCTGTGTTCACTAACTCAATAGCTGGTATTTATGCTACCATGTACACTCGCACACACTTAAGTCATTTGCGTTCCAATTTTTGTTGTCTGCATGCAGCTGAGCAGTAGAAATACAGCGAACGGCATTAACGAAAGCTTCGAAGTTGTTGAGTCCTATAGGCCATAATGCAACACACATACATAAAGATATTTTCACCTGTCGTTTGCTGGCGTCATTCTAATCTTTCATTATAGGCCTACAGTCAACAATACCCAACCCCACTATTGATAACTGGCAGAACTCTTTGAGCCGCCTCGTCACAGATTTGTCCTTGATCCGTACACAGTTGCACCGTGTCTAGTTAGGTGAATTTCAGGCAACTGGCCAAGTTAATAGACGATCTCTGCAACACACGTCATCTATCTATCCTCGTCTATCTGTATTCATTAGGCCCACTTAGGCACAGTAGACAAAACCGGTTTTATGTAGGTCATCTGTTAATATGGTCGTATGTAAAACTGCATTTATAAACTGAATGGTATATAGGCCTAGCCCGCCGGTACTTACAAGTGATAGCCAAACATCATTACGTATGTCAAAAATGTCGCATGCACTGTCGATATAAAAGCCGGTAGACGACTTGGCTCACGACTGTTAGAGACAGTTGTCTTGTCACAAAACAGCTACTGGCGACAGTTGACCTCGGCACTGAGGTCAGCTGCTGCAGATAGCTGCCTGCGTACAGGCAGACACGGATACAGACACGCTGTGTGACAATAATGATCGCTTATAGCTTGCAGTGTCGAGAGTCAATACAGTTTGTCAGAGGCGATCGATTATTGTCCTTCGTACAGATGAGTTTCTTGCCAAGTTCAATTACCAACGGCGATACAAATAACAGACTAGACAGCACTTGCTGGCAAGGCGTATGCCTAAACTAGAGATAAATTAAGAGATTCGTCTACTAGTTATCTTTCAGTTTTTGTAGTGCTCTTCTACCTGCCGTCAAACTCGATTTTCTAGGCCGATTAAAGTAAACAGAGTCGCGCGTCAGTTAAAAGATTTTTGAGCATTAAACGCAAACTGCAAAAAATTTTTGGCGACCAACGAGTTAAATGTTGTGCTGCGCTCTGTGTCATTTTTTAGTTTAAGCTCGCTTGTAATCGGCCATCCAAATTTTCCATCCGAACTTTGCATTTCTGAATTACTAAAGAGGTTAGGAGATTATTTCTAGACAGACGGCGTCGCAGATGGCAGATAATCAGCGAAGCATGGAGCATCGACAGTCTTGCATTGCATCGCCTGCAGCAGCTCATGCTGCATATCCAACAATATTGTGCCAGAAAACGGGCGCATTATATTCCCGAGAGCTCAGAGCTTAACTAAGAAGTTAGAGTCTTTAACTTATTTTGCTTATTTTGGCGCTTAATACGACGGCAGTCACGGCATATGTCATGCATGATACAGATTCAATAATTCAGGCTTAAACACCAGTCAATGATTTGCTTCTTCCACAATTCTTCGCAAGCGTTGGACACGACGTGCCTCGACGTCGGCTACGCTGCCTTGCGATATGGCAACAGAAACAACGTAGAACAACGATGAGATACCGTTACGATACGATAGGATTCTGCCGACGATGTTCTAGGGATCACTTTTTATTGAAACACAGTGTACATTAATTAGCAGAGTAGTAAACTTATGAATGCGAATCAAACAACAAATGAAACAACAATAAAATTCGAAATCTGTTCGCGGAGACTGCAGTCAATCGATGCCATTTGCATAGTATTTATTTCGTGTGTACAGCGTAACTGTCACAGGGGCCTAGAACTTATAATAAGGTATTACCGACATGCGTATCTTTAGGCATAACGTTTGACATCGTTGACACAGAGTTCTCATTGCAACATACTCGTAAATCGTGATCACAGATTACATCGGCCAGTGTTTGACTGCAAAAAAATAATATCCAGTGAGAAATAACACTGAAACATATGCACAAAATTCAACGCATGAAGCGTAAACGATCTCTTACCCGCAGCCCACCACGAATGCACGAAATAGCTGGATTTATACATACCTCGATTTCAAGTAATTATTTCGAAGCAAAACGCACTAAGGCGATTTCACCGTTCACAACGACACCGAGTGTTCAATTCATCGATATAAAAGCGCGTTGAGCACGCGACCGGCGTACGCAGGTCTACTAGTACACTTACTACGAGTACGACAGTACAGACTGCCTGCTTGCCTGCCGCGAAAACACACCTCCTCTGAGGCGGCGCCTTCTAGGCGCCTACTCACACGCACTTGCCGCGCGGGCTGCTCCGCCAGCTTTCCGTATTCTTTGTGCTGCAGCAAATTGCAATGCATATGGCGCTATTTTATTGAAGTTTTCGTAATAAAATAATAGCACTTAGGCAAAAAAGTACAACTTTTCGGTCGTTGATGAAATTGAATCTATTAGGCCTTTTCACGGCGACTTCGTTGTTGAATTTGATGTTCTGAATACGAGTGTGTCTCCAGCACCGAGCAATGATTCAGCGTTTGCGCGAACGGAGGGCGGCAGACGCACGCAGTCGGCGGGTGGTCATAATGGACAGATCAATAAACACACTGCGCGCTATAGTGACGGTCGGCAATGCCGTGCCACGCCCACCCACTCGTGTCTCAGACGCATAACGCAGATACACAGACAGTCAACGAGTCGATGCAACGAATGGTGCGGTGGACAGACAACAGCTGACTCATTCTGTGTTCATTATGAAGCTTTGTGATAGACAGTAACAGACAAAATCGAGAGACTGGCCGCACGGAAGACGTCACTCTGGAGGTTGATCGACCCATAGCTGTGTGCGAGTATCGAGTTATATCCAGCTAGAACACTTCGGCAACGTGGGCCAAATTTAATTACCTAGAGTTATGGAAGAAGATGTACACTAGCAGTAATCGATCGGATTGTCCCCTTTTCTATTTTTTTACGTAACGCTTATTTTTCCTGAGACACATTTAAACCGATTTTGCTTTTTTCGGTTTTTCCTCTCTTTCTTTTACAGTCAGGACTCGCCTCTGACGCCTCACGAGACAGCCAGATAGACAGACGGACAAACATATAGACGGACAAACAAAGAGACAGCTGCATCAAACGGCAGTCATTCATAAGTAAGTCAAATTGTTCTGGCACAGGTTTATTTTAACTACTAGGCCTGTTTGCGTACGCAAAGTAAAATACAGCACACGATTAGTGTTTCAGTGTGTTTCAATGTTTTTCGATGCGTGGTAACAACGTCACTTTAAAAACTACAGAACGTTGTTAATACAAGACCATCAAGCCTTGCGCAAGGCCAAATCTGTCCGCGGTAGCCTCAGTGGCATGCTGCTATATTCATAGCGATGACCTGGTCGGCCAATAACGATCGGTCTAGCCTACTTTGCCAAGCAACAACTATTAGCAGCATGGTACCTATCTCGCAGTGGTAAAGTATATGAAAATCCGCTCCCGTGATTTTGACCTTTGACTTTTTAATACGATTCTTGCAGTTGTCGAGATACATGTTCGTGCAACAGTTTATCAAGGTAAGTGTTAACGTCAGTTCATGATTTATCGTGCGAACAAAGAAAAACTGACGGAAAACATGGCGACGGTGCCGACAAAAATACTGTCGTCGCTACTGCGGATAGTAACTATATATTTTTTCCAAATGTCAATCCAGTGTCTCTTTAAAACGCAACTAAATGCATACTTTACGTTGCATCATTGCTAGCAGACAACAGTTATTAATGTCATGGTTCATAAGATGTCGCATTCATCAGTACGGCTGAGTTGGTCGCATTAACGGAGCACGTCGACGTATTAGCGAACTGCACAACGAGCAGGAAGTATGTAATTAGCAGTCCCAGGATCTGCAAAACAAACATGCCTGATGTATTTAACCTATCTAACGCAACAAACGCAAAAAAGTACGCAACAGACGCAGCTGACGCAAGCAATAGCAACGCGTCCTAAACGCAAGGATAAAAAGTTAAAAACGGTGTCTATTTTTGTGTTGCGTAACTTGTGTTCGTTGCGTCGCGTAAGTTACATTCGTGAGTTTACGCATGCAGTTGGGTGAAAAGTACAGTAGGCTTAACACAGTAGTGTCTACGACGTTATGAGGTGGCTTCAGTGGCTCGAAAATCTGTCCTCGTATTGACTTCGATATATTATATTCCAATTCTGTAACTTATAAAATTACGTCATATCAAAGCTATCCAGCACATAACACCAGACCTTAATACGAATCTGTGATGTACGTGAACATATTAGTTGCCCAGAAAAAAATCAAATATTATGTTCAGAAAATGATTAGGCCTACCGTCAGTATGGTGTTCTTGTCGATAACAAATATACCAAGCACGCTCAATCCGATCGGCTCTCCGTTCATACGACTTAAAAACACATTCACCTACACATATTCCAGAAAACAGCATCAATGTTTCATGCGCCAATACGACAAAACATAAATATTGCAGCGTGACAGAATTTTGTTTAAATCAATGCTGCACTGTTTGATGTCAGCTAACCTGATGGATGTTTGCAAAGAATGACTGTAATGGCTCAGCTATAATGTATGAGAGAAGACAATGCAATAGGCCTACAATGTTTTTATGCTCACAAACCACAAATAGCGTCATTAGGCCCCATAGTGGACTATAAGGTGTTAAAGGTGAAGTGAAGTTCACGGTCGCAACAGCATATAAAACTGCACCGCTTAAGAAAAGCAAGCTTGTTGTCACAACCCATTGCACGTCACCGTTACGTCACGACTAGCTAACTAACAACTAAGAGTTGTTTAAAATTCAATTATTTAAAATCTGAATTAATAATTCTTACAGCTATAGCTCTTAAACATTTTGTGTAAATTTATTGTCATTCGACTAAGTTATGAAAAAAACAAAAGTACCTGTTTTAATAAAACACAGCATACAACGTACAGGATAGTAAACATTACCTCGCCAACAGTTCTAGCGTCCAATGTCGACAGTTCAATGTCGTGAATATTGTCGTGCAGTTTGTGTGCCTGCGACGCAAAAAGACACACATGTGACGATTATAAGCTTTACAGTTAAACTATGATTGCATCAGTTATTACCAATGTCAATGATGAGGCCTGTTGCAAAAAACTTTTAATAATACATCATTTTCATGCATATGATGATTCAAAGTCAATTTTGACACACTTTAACTTTATCAAATATTGACCGATTATCACAATTTTTTACTGTCAAAATCAAAATAAAATTTGTAATAACACTGTCACTAAAGATCTCACCACATCTAAAGCATGTGGCTACACTACCTTGTAAAATGTCAGTGAGTACGCAGATTCCGAATCTGACAACGATCGTTAGAAGTTAAGCATCTCATGCACTCTCTCACAGTCACGATTTTTTTGTAAACAAAATTAATAAAACTTTCGAGAAACTTTGACCAAATGCCAGTAACGTCAGTGATAATGTCAATATCAACACAGGCAAAAGAAAATGTAAGTAAGCAAAATGCTTTAAAATAGAGGTCTTGGTTTTAAAGACAGAACGCCGCGTTGTGGTGCTTTCGATTTTTTAATAATAATGTTACAAATTTTTTCCTGATTCTGCCAGTAAACAAAACTTGAAAATCGGTTAATATTTGATAAAGTTAAGACCCTTAAAACCAAGTGTGCCATTTTTGGGCCGCTTTGTATGTTCTGTTTTTATTGTTTTATGATTCTTGTTGCTGGAAATAAAATATGCATAGTACCGGACGGACGGATGGACGAAACACTAAAGAAGCATGAAAGTCGCTCAAAAAACTTTTAGCTACTATTACAAAGTACTAGTTTAGACGTTCAAGCTGGTTATGATTGATTTTCAGGCTTTTGGCATCTACGTTTTTAAAACTCTATACTGTCTATATTTTATATGAGACTAAATTACAACTTATACATTCAAGTGTAATAAGAACACACGCGACTTCCACTATTCTTACCGCCTGCTTACCAATGCGTATAGAGTTTGCATATATATAGGCTATAATGGCACAACACAAATTATTTATGTACTTACTTACATAAGCCTGTATGCACACAAACGCAGACATCAAATCAGATTCAGAATATGTTAAACATTGACAGATACAGAAAAAGCAGATGCACATACATACCATGTGATTAACGATTACACCGGCGCTGGCTGCAATCAGCAAGCCGTCAATATTCGCTATTAACCAGAATAGAAAAGACACAATGTCATTAAATTGGTTCATAGATTTTCCATAAAAGATGATGCTGTATAGTAAAAGAATGGTGTTGATGATGTGGCAGACAAACCCGGCGACGTTACTCAATCTCATAAACCCGTCCACCTTACTGACTGCACGACTTAGCGTCTGGTGACGTCGACGAAACAATGACAAGTTTCCATTGAACTGTCCGCGTTTTCCAAGCGCACGACTAAAATTTTTCTTCAGCTTCTTGTATTGGCAGTAAAAGGTATACACGAGGATAAGATTCATTGAGTGAGCAAAAAGAAAGCCCGTAAAAAGTGACATATATCCAAAGTAGCCGATAACTTTCACGACTTCCAGCTTATCTTTCGGCACGTAAATATAAGTCACAAACGGCGCGAGCACGAAGTTGTATTTTTCGTCGCCGGTGAAAAAAAGGTACGATCCACCACAAAAATTGGCGATCATCGTTACCCATATAAAAGCCATGAGACCGACGGTACTGCGACGCACGCTGCGAACACAATCGCGAGTCACCGGCAGCGTTATAAGAATTTTGAGCAGTTTTCCAGTATGATTGGCATAGTAGTAAGTCGTCTGAAATATGGCGGCGAGAACACAGAACGTGAACATTGTTATCTTCATGAGCAGAATAGCGCCAAACTGATCTTCTCTAGTAAACATGGTAGCAAACCGAACGGTGTTAATCCAAACAAGGATCAAAATGACGGTAGCGTAGACACGCAGGTTGGTTGACGAAGTTCCTTCAGCTTTCCCAGTCGTCGTGCCTGGATTCCACTCGGCATCGTTGGCAGGTCTTTTACGCCGAACTTCGCGGCGGAAGTAAAGGCCAAACAGTTTCATGCTAAACAAAAGAGGCGTCAGACTGGACAGCAGTTCGCCGTTGTCGGCAAACGGCTCTCCACAGAAATCGGCGTCCTCCTCGCAGTCCTTGTTCGACAGCTCACTGACATCAGTAGTGACGTCAGTCGCAGCATCAACGGACACCTTGCAGGATCGTTGAGTCAGTCGCGCTCTTGTCGACTTTCGGATGATGCTGAACCGCGGTTGTGGACGAACGGTCGTCATTATTGTAACGCGTTGCTTTCTGTCACATTCAGTACACGTAGTTACACAATTTAGCATGTTTATGATGTACCGGGTAAGCTGAAAAAGCAGGGCGACTTTGTTTTGTAGTTTGTAACGTCAGAATATTGATAAGAATATTGATAAGATTAGTACCAAGTTTGGCACAAATTGATGTCATTTCACAATATTACGTAGTTATTTACTAATATTAACTTTAGACGATAAAGTGGCGCCATCCAGCGTACCACAATAACCTATAGCTTGTAGCTATAAGTTTTCAGCCAAAGACCGTGGTGCTTCGCAATGTGCTAAATACTTTCATGACTGTAAACTCATCGATCGACAACTTTGGCGTTGTCCGAAATTCGACGTGCGAGCTAGTCGCGCCAGTCGAGGACGGCCTGGAGGTCGACACTGAGCATGTTTATGATGTACCGGGTAAGCCGGAAAAGCAGGGCGACTCTGTTTTATAGTTTGTAACGTCAGAATATTTATAAGATCAGTACCAAGGCCAGACTGTTTGGGACATGGCCGGCGATCGATCGTTACGTCTGGACGGCGCACCAATTAAGCGTGTTTGAAAATAATAACGTATACGCATTAAAATAATAACGTCAAGAAACAGGTATAAACTAAGTTTTACCTGCCGTCTAGCCAATGGGCCTATATCGTAGAAAATACTAAGATTAATGCGTGAAAACAAGTTCGATCAACGACAATGTTCGCGCTGTTTGACACACGAAGCTGTGTAACAAATGGCTACATACTGCAGTACATCGATATTAGCGGGTGGGCCAGAAAGTAACGTATACTCTTTTCAACTGCGTTCGATAATCCACATGACCTGTAAAGCACCAGATAAGCCTTTTTTGTTCTGTATTGGAAATTCTAGCATTTGCTATTAATTAATATTTACAGCTAAAGTGTGCCTATCTATTTAAGACATTCTTACAATTTTTGGATCGCCAATCTAAACGCAGATTGTGAATCAAACACCATTCATCGTTAGTTAGTCTATTTTAACCATCGTGATGAAATTTCAATTTATTCGTATAAAAACAAAACTTATTTACATCGGCAGATTAAGTGCGTTATTGTTTTAATAAATGATACGCGAGTAAACAATTCTGCAACTGTAACGCATCTATAACAACATATGAAACTCAAATAATAAAAAATGACCCTTTTGACAAACTCTGTGTATATACCACACCATGGCAGACATAAAATTTTGCCTTGACTACAAAGTGGAAAATTTTCTGAGCTCTGCTGTCAAAAGTGTCAATTTAACCTTCATAATGCAAACGTCGAGCGTATTGACTTGTAATTTTTGTTCGCAAATTAGTACCTGTAGGGGCTATTTGTAAGTGCAACTATGTGATTGTCGTTTTCTTTGCTGAGCTGTAAAGTAATTTAATTTATTTACCTTTTTTTACCTGAAAATAATGTAAGTCTGGTTGCCTTTCTTACAGAGATCTGTATTAGTTGCCAGCTCGCATGTTGCAAAACTGAACGAGTGAGAAAAGCGGAAAGACGGATTAACTCATGTCACTACTGCATAGCATCCCAAAAAACACCTACTTTGACGGTGCATCGTCATAAAATAGGTCATGCAGTAAGAAGTTAAACCGAACAACGTAACATGTTTTATGCAGCATTCGTAACTTATATAAGCCTACAGTCGACATTGTTGGTTTTACGGCTGCGTGTATAGTTAATGTACATTGTACAACAATTGGTCACATATAGTTCCATTCTTCAATTAAAACAACAATGCATGTCGAATTGACATTAAAATATTATCATACGTATATAGTCATGACAACTAATGCACGCTTCCCGCCGTTGCGGTCGCTGATGACCGGTGGCGGTTCTAGCCGGCGACATCTGGGGGGGAGGGAGAACGGCACGGCCCCATGGCAAGCGCGGTATCTGGGCAGTCCCCAGCGGAGTCCAGGGGCAGAGCTCCTGGTCAGGGGTTCAGTGGGCCAAAGCCTCCTGAAGCTGAAGCACTTTTGGTTTTGGGATGTTCAATGGAAGCCGCAAATTCACTCACTTTTCTACAACTTGGAATCGCAAAAAAGTCAGATATTTGTGTTTTTTGCAGAAAATCGTGGGTGGCCACGAAACTGCCCCCGGCTCGGGCCTAAAACCGCCACTGTTAATGACATCCAAATGTTCATAGGTATATCCTATTGTATTTCCACGCTACTGTTCACACTAATACTGCTAATGCATTTCAGGCTCACGGATCACCATTCGTTTATTGTCTCCGTTAAAAAAAATAGTCGTTGGCACATTTTCGCACAGTATTGTTTGGCTAATCAACCATGGCTCTGTATAACGGACAAAGTGATAATTATTTTAGATATTAGATTCGTACAAGGTGACGCAAAACAACGGGCGGGTCCTAGTTTTTTTGGCCTGCGAGTTCTGCAGCCAGTGAGAAGCGTGAAATTCTACAATGCATAATTACAAAGTTGCACAGAGAGCTTTATTAGGCTATAGTGTTACTCTTAACAATTTGGCTGCTGCAATTGGGTTTTATACGTCACATTTGGCTTGCCAAAATAGGATATTTGCTGAGCAACAGATGACGGGAATGCACTGTCAGCTGTTGTTTGGCGATTCTTGTTTTTTTAAGAACCGCCGCGATAATTCGCATTTATTACGCTATACTGACATAAACTAGAGTTTGTGCTGAATATTTATGTCGTAAGCTTATAGGATAACACTGAACTCATTTTTATACGTTTTAATGATATGACAGTAGGCATATAACAGTATATTCATACGTTTCCACGTAGTTATCTTCAAAAGCTAGTCAAACAAAAGCAGATTTTAACAGAAAATGGCATTTGAAGGTCATTCAAGGTCACATATGTTTCGGCCATTGGAATTAAAGTACGCATGCAAGGCACTTCATGACGCCGCATAATAATATTGGCTTTATCATTACAGCTATCGAAGAATATAACGAAGATAGGCCTGTGCATGGCGAGCGAAGATATAAAAGTTGCCGTTTTTGACCAGTTCACATATTCGTTTTAGCATCTTATGCGGCGGTCTGTCTATAAGCCTAATTGTCGAGCGTCTTAAGAGTCAGTAATTTCAATCACTGAGCAAGCCGTGATTACGTAAAATGCGTGTCATTTTCGTTTCTAGCCTTAACCGAAAATTGACATAACGCTCATTTTTTCTCAGAAACAGTTAAACAAATTTTGGTTTTCTCCTTTTTTGTCTCACAGTCAACAGTGCCTTATGGGACAAACAGACAGACAAATGAACGGACCGACCGACAGACAAAAAACAACAACAGCAGCATAAAACGGCAGTCATAAGAAGTCAAATCGTTTTGGCATATTTCAACTACTATTTATGTACACAAAATAAAATACAGCACAAGATTAGTGGTTCAATGTGTTCTACTGTTTTTTGCGTAACATGTGTGGCAACAACGCCGATCAGCGTAGAAACAACAAAACATTGTTATTTAAGCCCATATTTTTTCCAAGTACCGATTCAGCGTCTTCAAACACAGCAAACTGTGCACTACTGCTCTTAGTAATACCCCGTTTACACGATGAAGCTGGCTCGACGAGCTGGCTCTAGTTAGCTGGACGAGCCAGCTCGATGTTTGCTCGACGTTTGCTCGATGCTTGCTCGATGTTTGTTTGATCGTGTAAACAGGGTATAATGCTGCACACAACACATGTTATTAATGTCAAGGTCCATGAGATGTTGCATTCATCAGTACGGCTGATTATTGGTCGCATTAATGGTGCACGTCGGCGTATTAGCGAACTGCACAACGAGCAGGAAGTATGTAATTAGCAGTCCCAGTATCTGCAAAACAAACATGCCTGATGTATTTAACCTGATTTCCATTCAACGTAAAGCGTAGCCTGCGTTCGTTGCGTTGCGTACGTTACATGAGTACGCATTCAATTGGATAAAAACTAGTTTTTGCACAGTAATGTTTATACGCTGTCTTCAGTGGCTCGAAAATCCGTGCTCGAATTGACCTCAATAGGCTTATAGCCTATATCTACATTCTGTAACTTATAAAATTTGGTCGTATTAAAGCTATCCAATACAGAACAACCAGGCTTGCCGTGGATATGGAATTTCCCATCCATATCCATATCCATATCCACAGATTTTCTATGGATATCCATGGATATATCCATGAATATCCATAAATATATCCATATTCACAGACGCCTAACCTGCGTGCATGCAGCCCCCAATTTTTGCAAAATACAGCAGTGCAAGAGCGTTTATTTCCCCCCGTAAAACATGACACAGATATTCCTCACTTTAAATTGTTAAAAAAATAAATAAAAATTAAAAAAAAACAAACATACATTAGCATTAGCTTAGTTTAATATTTTCCGAGTTTTTTTAACATAATTTTATTACCCCTGTGTCTGGGGTACGATATGTCGTGTGTCTGTCTGTCCGTAGCATATGTACTGTGGCTAAACGGTACGTCGGCGGGAGTCAGCGATGGTATTATTGGATAGGGCGACGGCGACTTTACATAGGCTGTCAAAAGTAACCACGTTTCTATTTGCAGCGGTTGGGCTGCAATTTTGAATGCAGCATATTGCTGCCTGTATTCGTCACCCACCGTATCGTATCCCTATGTTGATTCTAGCGTTCACTAAAACAGTGTCACCATGGTGTGAATAAGACTGTAGTCACTCTAGGAAATTGCTTTCTTTCCGCGACCTGAAGTCGGACGCTGGCCTTCGGACATATAAGGGAGAGCCTACGGTCGGCACACCCCAGCAACAGCTGGGATTCTTGTTTTCTAAGACGCAGGTTGCATTTATGTACGACTACAAATACAGGGTGGAGTGGACGCTTTTGGAGCGCTTTTGGTTCGTACTTCCTACTAGCATTAAATATGTTAGTAAGCAGAGAAACGTTTGATAAAAATTATAAATAAACTCCCAAACAAAAAAAACTTTTTTTGCTCAACGAATTAAAGCACCGAAAATTAAGATCTGTTGCTGTCGTAGTACTGATAAATTAATTTAGGCTGATTAAATAATAGCGTGCTGATGTCACTGATTATTCATT
>Ga0209671_1003066_pt1 | contig 15836 bp, 19 predicted proteins | sample WorMetHERISLAND2_2_FD_187401 | JGI IMG/M metagenome (GOLD analysis project Ga0209671, IMG submission 187401) | Marine gutless worms symbiont microbial communities from Max Planck institute for Marine Microbiology, Germany - Olavius geniculatus... | ecosystem: Host-associated > Annelida >...
ACTCATTTTACCGTCCCACGGAGGGTAGAAGGCTGAGTCGACCTAGCTGGCAGGCTTCGCACCGAGATGGTTTACCTGCCCGCAGGCAGTCACCCATCGCAGTACTAACCAAGCCTGGCGTAGAGTAACTTCGTTTCAGCTGAAACGCATTACCAACTATGCTACGCCACCAAAACACTGCTAACTATTACTACTGTTGTATGAACAGCATAAATTATCAGCTGAGATTTTGTGGTTGAATCTTTGGCCAAAACATGCACAATTTTGCTCTTTGCAGCCAATCTGTCAGTACTATGCTGCCACCTGGCACACACAAGTGAGGAGTTGGGTGGACTGTCACAGAAATTCTGCCTTTTGCCAAATTACTTAGGTCCTTCTTAGTCATATTTAGTTCTTATCTTTTGTCGTGGTTAAACTTAGTCTGTGTTTTGAGCAGTATTAAATCACGATTAGTGTAGGGTTTTACACCGTTGTTCACGAACATGTGACATATTGTCCGAAACTAATGTCTTTGCTATTACCAGATATGTTCTAAAAATGCACTGAAACCTGTTATCGGTTATGTCTTCGGCCCAGACCCCACTTGGGGAGCTTACTACATTCTGGACACTCTAGTTGGACGAGACATGGATACACACTTATCATTCTGCTCTTGACACTTGTGGCACTTTACTTATGACTGCAAGACTATCAGTTGCAATATCTGTGTATATTTGAGAATTTCTTAAGGTGTGTACGAAGCAACAGAAATAAACTGAACTGAACTGAAACTTAGTTGCATCCAGGGGTCTAATTTACAAAACATCGTAAGACAATCGTAAAATTGTCGTAAAATCTTCGCAACTTTGTCATATCTTTGCCGTAAATCAACAAGTTATGATGTTGTAAGATTGTCGTAAAAACATCGTATCCGAATTTTGAAAGCTGATTTTACGACTTCGTAACTTTCTCGCAATTTTGTCATAATCCGTAGTCACTGAAGTTAGCCAGCCAATCAACTGCCGTTACGTTTACCTCAACCACGATTTCAACCAATTGCGATGTAGTGCCACTGAGCTAGCGGCGCACGCATGGATTTCTATAAATAGAAATCTGTGGGCGCACAGCGCTGCATGCCGATTTTCTGCTTCCACCGTTGCCAATGGTCACCAATGTAAACAATAACAAGTGAACTGATATCATGGCGATTTTGCTGCCCAAAGTTACCGCAAACGAAATTTATACGTATTACAACACTATGCGAGAATTATGTGTGAATGAAAAATCGAAATAATTACTCCACGCGTGCGTGATGCTGTCATATGACAGCTAATGAGCTGTCGTACAGTTTGTCGTAACTTTGTCGCATGTTTATCGTAACTTTTTTGTACAATTTTTGTAAATCGCATTTTATTGTAAATCTGTCGCAAACCTGCCGTATGTCGTAACATTGTCATAAATTTGTTTTACAGTGTTTTGTAAGTTTGGCCTCAGGGAGTTAACTAAGCGACAGAACTGAATTGAAGTGCACTGCTATACCAGTTGCGTCTGTCATCTGGAGTGCACTGAGCGATCGAACTGTATGCACGCCTTTAGAAAATCATGTACACCATTAGTGCATGTGTGTAATATCTATGTTGCAGGTGAATGTATCTGTGTTGGACGTGAACGACAATGACCCTATGTTTAGCAGCACAGAGTCGCGAGTGTCATTTCGCGAAGACGTGCCAGTTGGGTCCTTGATGTATGTTGCGCGGGCCCACGACCGAGACTCAGGTGCTAATGCTCTACTGACGTATAGCACGTCGGGCGATGCTGACCCGCATTTTCAGGTACAGTTGCTGAAATTATCGATTGATCGCACCCTTAATCATTGGGAATTTTTAACAATTAATAATGTTTTGAGAGGAATCACTGTAGCACTATCATTTCCACCTATTGCTATGTATTTTTGTCTGTCTGTGATCTGTCACATTCGAGCACTGTGTTTAAATTGTTTGATGGATTTGGATGCCATTTAGCAGGTGCGCTTGTAGAATCCAATGGCACATTGGGTTACATGGGGTCGCTGACTTTTATGGGAAGGATAGATTTGCAGTCGAATCCCCAGCCAAAAAATGCAGTGCAGCCTAACCCTCAGTTTTCTTTTGCCGTCCAATGAAAACAAATAAAGGTTGCAATGCTGATTTATTTCAAATTACTTTGGCCTCTGTTACTACTTTGCAGTAGTAGTAGTTATTAAGATAGCATTATAAAGATTGAATAGAACAAACGTTTTCTCGGTACTGATTGTGTTTCAGCACGTTGGTCCTAGCTGCTAGCTTACTATCAGCTCGGCCTTTCATCCCTTCAGGGTAGGTAAATGGAGTACCGGCCTGTTTGGCTGGCGTTAAGGTAGCAGGTAACACCGTGAGATCCCATATGGCTTGAATTTCTGTAGCTCTGAGAAGTCTTATCATTAAGAGCTATAAGCAGTATTTAATTATTAACCTTTTTACTTTCAGGTTGACTCTACATCCGGTCGGATTACTCTTCACAGTTTGCTGGATGCGGAGTCGTCGCTGGAACGGCGAATCAGCATTGTGGCCCGGGACTCCGGAACCCCACCCCGCAGTGCTACCATGAGTCTGGTGGTTTCTGTGCTGGATGCGAATGACAATCCACCAGTATTTCCCGTCACCTTGGATGAATCTTACTCATTCCGGGTTGCACAACCTGTTCCGCTCGGAGCACGTATCGGATTCGTTCAAGCAAACGACTCTGATGTGGGATCGGAGAACCGGCAGATCACTTACTACCTTCGCAACGGTCGTCTGTCTGACCTCTTCGACGTTGGTTCCTCTGGGGAAATCCAGACTAAGGTGGTTCTCGGCCATGAACGAGGTGGGAATCACCGATATCTGCTGGAGGTCGTGGCTTCTGATGGTGGAGTACCAGCATTATCAGCCACCGCAAGTGTCCTTATCTCACTTTATGATGGAAACCAGGATGGGGTTGTCCCAACGTTCGAGCATGGTCGATATGTTTTCAACGTGACAGAGAACCAGCCTGCAGGGTCAAAGGTCGGCTGCGTGACGTCACTGGGGGTTGATGACCCTGAATACTTCATTTTATCATCACCATCAGCTGTGAACTCTTATTTCAGTGTTGATGCTCAAAGTGGGGAGATTCTGTCCACAAGGCTGCTTGATCGTGAAGACGTCGATCTGCATAGGTTTGTATTTGCATGACAGTTAGTAGTAGTAACTTTTGTTTGTTTAGGTTCATTAGGGGCAAGTGGAAAAGCAAAAGTTGGTTTTCGGTTTTTGAAATATCTAGAACAAACCACCCAGAATTTTCATTTTTATTTTGTATTTTTTTTTAAGCATGTGTTGTCAAAGCATGGTTTTAAAGCAAAACCCTTCAATCTGCTGTCCACACAATTGCAGTTAACAAGTAAAGTCTAAACACACAGATCTAACGTCGAAAGCAATTGTATTAGTGTTTTTATATGAATCTAATAATTTTGATTTCTACAAAAATAAAACAGATCAACGTCGATTTCAAACCAGAAACATTCTAAACCAAAAACCACAGTTATTTTTACATAACATTACACCAAAAGCAGCAAATTGATATTTTAGTTAGGCGGTGAAAATTGGTGTTCAACAGGTCAGCATCGGGGTTAGGATGAGGCTTACTCTTAGGCTTAGAGCTTATTAAATACGACTTAGCCACTTAGCTTATTCAGTAAAAGCCGATATGTAAAATGCACTTTTATTGTAGAGTATTTATTTTAGTTGCTTAACATCAGACCACAAAATTAAGTATTGTATGTTGACACATATGGCACAATCACATTTTATGTATAGGCTTTTACGATTTATTTATGATTTGGCTGCAGGTTTGAGGTCGGGTTAAGAGGTCACGGTGACCCGGTTCCTCTGTCAACTGTGTCGGTCACAGTTCGTATATTAGATACTAATGACAATCGACCACAATTCCACGAAGTCTCTCCACGAGTTGTCCACATTGGACACAAAATTGCAGCTGGGTCCAACATTGCTCAGATGCTGGCGACTGATGCTGATGAGGGTTTTAATGGCAGTGTAGTATACCACCTTGACTCAGGTAACTACTACAAGTACTAGAACAACAACTACAGCTACACTGCGTCTCAAAGAAAACATCCTTGACATTTTCGACTGTAACTTAAAAACCAATTATCAGATTTTGATAATATTTGGTACGAATATTTCCGACACAACTTGCCATCAAATGACCATTCATTTTCTCACCTCACCCCACGTTTGTTACTGCACTACCTGGGGAAAACACAACCAGCGAAATATCACTTTTTTATCGAATGCGATATGATTGCTTAATTAACATAACGCGTAAAACACATTTTGTTCGCATTTCTGACACTTTGGCTGACAATTCATCCAATTGTACATTTTTCAACTGTCCGTAGTAAAATTGCTTGTGAACGCAGGCAAGGTGACACTTTCTCCATTCTTTGATAGCAGTATCGATAAAAGTCTGCTCTAGACTAATCCAGGCTGTACCAGTCGCTTCTTGACTTCACAAACATTCCAAAACTTCGTCTTGTAGTCACACTGCTGCATAACAGTCAAACCTTGTAATAGACCGACTGTTGGGGTCTACAGATTAGGACAGATGGAATTTGTGGACGTTTTTCATTCATTTTGACACGTATTATGCTTGGTCTGCTTTCCCCAGGTAGTGCAAAAGCAGACGTTGAGTGAGGTGGAAACTAAAACACTTATTTAATAGCCGGTTGTGTCCGAAATTTTTCGGCCAAAAATTATTAAAATCTGTTAATCTTTCTTTAAGTTATGATCAATAATGTCGTGGATGTTTTTTTTCAGGTTTTCTGTTTATTTCAACACATACTTCGCTTGATCTGCTTTCCCTAGGTAGTGCGAAAGCATACATTGGGTGAGGTGGGAAACTAAATGGTCATTTGATGTCAGGTTGCGTCAGAAATATTCGTACCAGAAATTATCAAAATCCGATAATTGGTTTTCAAATTACAGCCAAAAATGTCGGGGATGTTTTTTTTGAGACACAGTGTACTGCTACTAATACTACTGCTACCACTACGAGTATAGCTCCGATTTTGGCAACTGATGCCGATGCGGGTTTTAATGGCAACATTGTCTACCACCTTGACACAAGTAACTACAACACGTACTAGAACAACTTACTGTAGACAACAAAACTACTGCTACTGCTGCTTTCTTGTCGCAATGACCACTACTTTGTCAGCAAATTATCGATCAGATTTCGATTAAATTTTGTGATGTGGTGGAAAATGGTTTGAGGATCAGACAGTTAAACCAGTGTGCACAGAGACCACTTCGCTAGGTGGTCGCACCATTTTCAGTGGAAGTTTATGCTGTCCCAACACGTTTTTCAATATTTTTGCATAATGTTTGAATAATTATTGTTTTGTGTCTGGTTTCAGATAACAATCATCATCGTTATTCCAAGTATTTCTCAGTCGACCCAGCCTCAGGCTTGATCACTTCGACGCACTCCCTCGGTCTCTCATCTCCACCGTATTTCACTCTCAAGGTCATTGCCAAGGACACAGGCGACCCCCCGCGCTCATCCGCCCCCCACGTGCTTGAGGTCTACGTCGACGAAGGTCCCTCATTGGTCCCGGTGGGAAATTCTGTGTCGTTCTCAATGGCAGATAATGCCAAAGTTGGAACAGTTCTTGGTCCGGTGGAGCAGGTGTCTAAGACCACTTCGGGATATTACTGCATCGTGCATGGAAATACCTTTGGAAGTTTTGGCGTGAATCATACCTCTGGCGTCCTATATGTGGCACTACCCCTCAGCTATGATGATTGTTCGAGCTACTCCATTCGCATCGAGGTAGAATGAATTAATAAATTAATGAAGGAAACGTTCTTATTCTATTTTTTGGCCCAGGGCTTGATGAAAACATAAAAATAGAGAAATAACAGTAAAACATACGTGCACGTCACAAGTTTTTTTTCAATTTTGGTCATTTGTTTTCTGCTCACTTATGTAACTTTTCAGGCTATTTATACATATCGGTACTCAAATTTGGACTGTAGTGCATGTTTGAGTTTGTCGAATCTGTGTTTAATAACAAACATTCCGATGACTATTTTTGATGATTTGCAGATGTTCTGCTATTTTATTTATTTGACCTGTTACTCAGCCTGGTTATCCTTCTGTAGGTAGGTGCAGTGAGTACCAGGCAGACTGCATGATGCACTGGCCCACTATCCGTGGTGCAGCCAGACACCTTGCAGTGTGAACTGGTGTCTGGCTGAGGGCTAAGGAAATGGAGATGAGCACCACTTTTTGGCTCGGGAAGGACTTTACATTTTTTACGTTATGTGTGGTAAATGAAGTTGAGTACACTGTGAGCTGTTTATTACTACTTTTTGTTATTAAATAGTGCGTGACTTCACTTTTTGACTTAGACTTTTGCTGAGCTAACGCTAAAGCTGAATGCAAAGTCTGTACTGTGTACTTAGACCAAAACGATTAAAAATGGATGGAAAATTGGTGCATGCAAACGTCCTGTTATGTAATGACTTACGTTCTTGTGATGTTATTACGACATTTATTTTTGATATGTACACCTACTGCTTTAATTTATTAAACTATCCATACCTATGCACCTACTCTAAGTCGTCGCCATATTTTCGCTCAGCTGCAGTCAAAGGTTGAAGTGGGTTTACACTCAGTAAAAGTTTAAGGGATAAAGCTATCTCTTCCATGCAAATTCAACCGACTATAGCCAGGTTAGTTCAGCTAAACTTTGGTCTCAATGTTTGGACTTAGACTTCAGACTTGGACCAAAACTTCGGTATAAGTCGAAACTTAAACGGAAGTTTTGAAACCACGTCACTTCTTGACTGAGGTATGGACTTAGATCATATTTAGGACGAAGTTTTGGCTCAGCTAGAGTCAACAAGAAGTTTGAGCTAATGCTCACGAGACGCGCGAAAGCCTATAGCAGTTCCTGTTTGCAAATTGCCTTAATTCATCTTCATCTATTTCGTCGCAATTCACCCTTGAAGTGCATGGCGCATCAAAAAAAATGCAAAAAAATAAAACCCATTGTTTTGTGAGTTCAGGGTCTTTAAAGTCATCGATGTTGATATGACTAAATATCTCGTCACTAGTGCTTGTTGTGATAGGCAGCATATCCATGCCTATCTGCAATTGTTTTCACACTAGACTGGCCAGGAATGGTAAAATAACGACTTAGGGGGTACTGCTCTTTGATGCCCTTGTGCACAGTTTTCCTTGAATGGCGAAATTTGCTTTTAAAATGTGTCTCGCAGCCCAAAGTCGCCAAAAAATCCACTAAAAACCCATATTTTAATGTTCAAGATCATCCAAGGTAATCTACGCCTTATCTCACACCATTTCTGAGATACCGCAACTTGTTGGCCAAAAGTTGCCAATTTTTTCTACCCTTCTCTCATTTAGCGCCCTTGTTCGCGGTGACCCCTTTTGAATTTATGAAAAAGCTTTGCGGATTTTGAAACTAGAGCCTTCCAGGCAGTCGATGGTGAAAATTTGGTGATTCTAGCTTGCACCGTTTTTTGACTGATCTACCCATGTGACAGACAGACGGACGAGGACGTGCTATAGCAGTTCCTGCTTTCGTGTGTAAAAAGTGAAGTCACCTACTGTTTGCATTCCAGGTGGTGGGACCTACAGGAATCCTGCGGTTTGTCCTCGCAAACGTCTCACTGACTAACGCTGAGGTTGGAGTACCAGCCTTTGAGGTGGAGCTGGTTTCGGTCCACGTTCGGGAAAACGTTCCAGTGGGGATTTACGTCGCCCGGCTGGCGGCCAGCTACGATTTTGGAAAAACCGACCTGGAATATTCCATCATGTCGGAAACTGCCAACAATGGGAGTGCAGAAGACAGACTGTTCCGGATTGAATCGCAGACTGGATACGTTCGGACTGCGGCTGCAATCGATCGGGAGGCAGTGCAGCAGATTACAGTGGTTGTTGTGGCATCGACTCGGCGATCACCTAGACAACGCCAGTCAACGGCGACTCTGGTTGTCATGGTCACCGATGTAAATGACAACTCACCTGTGTTTTCAGCTGCAGAGACGAGAGTTCGGGTGATGGAGGATGTGGCAGAAGGATACATCGTTGCTATGGTGGTTGCTAAGGACGCTGACGCGCCCGGGCCTAATAGCCACATTACTTATGCTATCACGTCGGGAAATGAGAAGGGACATTTTGCGCTGGACGACAAATCAGGTGCAGTGTTCTGAGTTTAGCATCATCTTTAGCTTTGTCTGCATTTTGATCTCTTAATTGCAATATTTTAATAGCGAAAACTGGGACGTAAAGACACACACCACACAATGCACTAGTCCTGTATCCATGGTCTTGTAGTGTAGACTGGTTTTTGCTCAGGGCTAAGGAAACAGAGATTGGTGCCACCCTGTAAGCTTTGTGGCTCGGAAAGTACTTGATGTTTCTTTACAGTAGCAGCATTGGCTCTTTTTAACTTTTCAATTGTTTCTGAAATTTGGATATTTTAAAACTTGTAATAGATCACGTAAGCTTTTTGTGCTTTTCAAAAGTTCCTAAGTTTTCTAGAAGCTTCCAAAAGCATTTAAATCGTTTAGAGCATGTTGAAAAAAGCCACTAAAATTTTTAGGAGCTTTCAAAGCTTGCATTTTGGAAGACTTAAAAACTTTTTATATTTTTTGCTAGCTTATAGAAGCTTTGCAAAGCTTCTCTCAGTTTCCTTTTGAAAGCTATTGATAGCTTTTTTGGTGAAGTTTTTTCTTTACAAGCTATTGTATTTTTAGGAGCTATTAAAAGTTTTAAAATTTTTAAAATGCCACTGCTACCTGTGTCTGTGCAGGTGTGGTTTCAGTGCTTCTTCTGAAGCTTGTTCAAGCTTGTTTTTTAGAAGTTCTTAAAACTTGCAGACGCTTTTTGAAGATTGTAGAAGCTATTTGAGCTCTTGAAACTATGACTGGTCTGCATGTGTAGGTGTGGTGTCAGTCCTGCGTAGCCTGGATCGTGAATCGGTGTCAGTCTTTCATCTCAACATCAGTGCCCAGGACTCTGGGGCACCTGTTATGACATCACACACCATGCTGCACGTGACTGTCGACGACGTCAACGACCACGCCCCCGTGTTCCTGCGCAGGATTTACCATGCTGACGTTTATGAAGAACAGACACCGCTCGTTGATGTAGTGACCGTGTCTGCTACCGACTTTGATGACCCTACAAGTATGTAGTTGTAGTTGTTGCAGTACCATAGTAATTTTAGTCATAGTTGTAGTCATGGTTGTAGTCATCGTCTTCATCGTTGTCGTACTAGTTGTAATAAAGGCTAAAGATTAAAGGTGGTGTATATCTGTTTATGGGAAATTCGCTGCAGAGCCTCATGGGTTCGCACAGTGTTGCGTGTTACCCGGCATGGGTAAAGGTGAACGTACCGTACCTTAATCTCAGCCAGACAGGCTGGTACTTGATTTACCTACCCCGGAGGGATGAAAGACTGAGTTGATTTCGGTGTTGTTTATATACTTAGAAGGTTTTCCTGTCAGCAGACTGTCACCCATCCAGATTGATAGCGACTTGACTAGGAGTTGAGCCTGCAGCCTCTTGATCGTAAGTTTGATACCCTGCCATATTTTTGCACGATAACTGCGAAATAACTTCTTACGACGTTTAAGATTAAGCTGAGCAAGTTGAATCAGGTGCGAAGAAATTGACACCATCAGTGAGTTTTGCCAACTGCATTTTACCGAACGTGCGTTTTTGGACGTTTCGAGTTTTTGCATGGAAAATTTCAATTATTAGTCAGTATCGCATATTGCAGCACATGCGATTTCAGTGACACCGTTTTGCCTGTGTCTACACATTTATCCATAGCAGTCTGTCGTTTGTCACATTTGTGCACGCTGCTTAAACCTTTTGATGGATTTGGATGCCGTTTGACAGATACACTTGCACGGTTTAATGACAGATTGTGTTAGATGGCAGTTAAGTAAGTAAGTAAGTACCAATTTATAGTGCGCCAAAATCTCACAAGAGTATCAGGGCGCATTGGAGAGGGGCACTAGGGGGCAAGATAAGCAGACTGAAAATATAAGAGGACGTCTGAAAGAGGCGATTGTTTGAGCTTGATGAATATGAAGAGGAACAGAATTATATACTTGTGATGCGGAAACTTGAAATGCACGGGAACCAAAAGACAAGTTATGGCACGGAACATCGAGTAGATGACTGGAGTATGTGTAGTGTACCTTGTAGATTTGTGATAATGTAGGAGATCAGCATGATAAGATGGATTACCAGTGTGTATAGTTTTAGAAGTAAAAGAAGCAAGCTTGAACTTGATTAGCTGTTCGATAGGAAACCAATGAAGCTGTTCCAAGAGGTTGGTGGATGTAAGAAGATACAGGGGTAGGGCAGATTTGGGGGACGAATTTCACAGCCAAAACATGCAGTTGCAAATTGCTGCTGTCACCTGGCAACTATATAGGAATCAATTTTGTCTATTGTCAAATTACTTTGGTTTCTGTTTGTTTGCAGCTGAGAACACAGCGTTGACATATGAGATTGCTGATGGAGTTGCTGAGGACAAATTCACGATCAACTCTACAACAGGACTCATAACAACTACTGCACCACTCGACCGAGAGACAAGGGACAGCTGGACTGTCACAGGTTACTACTACTAATACTACTACTACTACTGCTGCTACTACTGCTACTATATCGTGTCCCAAAATTAGTGCCCCCACAGATAAGTTAGTGTGAAATTGTTAATACCTGACGGATTTTTACAAAATTTGAAATAGTCGTTGAGACAATCATTCTGAACTTGTCTTTAAAGTTTGAGCTTAAAGTGGCCAGTTTTGGCCTCAATGCAAGATCTTAGTATAAGGTGGGTACGCTGCTGCTTGATCTCTTTGTTAATAACAATGCATTGAACATATCTTAATGAAAACAAACACTGACGTCATAATGACATTACACTGAGCACACACGGTAAAGTATGTACGATATAATAGGTGTGACTGTAAGTGATGTTAAGATAGTGCAGTGTATGATATTTCGTTGAAATCCATGAACTACAAACTGAATTAGGCATGTTTGAAGCAGTGGGGCTGCTAATTTTGGAACACAGTGTAGGACACATTTATTATCAACTCTACCACAGGGATTATAACGACTGCTACACCACTTGACAGAGAGACAAGAGATAGCTGGACTGTTGCAGGTTTCTACTACGGATACTACTACTACTACTACTCGGACTCGTGCTACTTTTCTTACTATATTATTTTTACTACTGTTACAACTACAACTGCTACTACTGTTGCTACTGCAGCTGTTGTTGTTGTAGTGTATATGCACATAGTCAGCTATCCAGCCCTGTATGACATGGCTACTGTCTACTAACTACTACTACTACTACTACTACTAAAACACTACAACTCCTACTAATATTGTGATTGTAGTTGTAGTTGTTTTTGTCATTGTTGTAGTGTACGTGCACAACGCTGGCTATCCAGCATTGTATGACATGGCTACGGTGTATGTGAGAGTACGGGATGTGAATGATAATCCCCCCGTATTTGCTATCAGCCAGGAGTGGACTCTGGAAATCCCGGAGAATGCCCGGATGTCAGCCATTCACACCGTGGAGGCTTACGATGCAGATGATGGTGACAATGCACGCATTTCTTACTCTATCACCGGTATATAATTGTTTTATCAACTTATATTACTTTGGCTATGTTATAATTTTTTACTACATGTATACACTAAGCTCATGTTTGTGTAGTCATGAATTTAACTCAAGTGCATACTATAGTAAATGGAAAGGCTACTTAGTTCAAGTCAGTTGTGCTAGGTAAAGTTATTCATGTTGTATTTTGATTTCAGTGTCCATCATTTTCGGTTAACCTGTTGCTTAATTTGCTAACTGGTCACAGTGGTTGACTGGTTATGGAAACTGTTTGTCATCAGTTGTCTGTTTAACCATCAATGTCTGTCTGTTTGTGTGTCTGCAAGTCTAACCATATGTTTATCTGTCTGTGTCTTGACTGTCTGTCTGTCTGTCAGTTTAACCATCTCTTGCGTAGTAATGTGGACTGTCATTTTTACTTTGACAAATACACTTGCCAGTTCCCTGTCTCTTTGTCCCTCTGTCATTTTGTCTCTAATCATTTCTATGACTGTTTGTCTGTTTGTGTCTGTCAGTGAGTTTAACCATCTTCCTGTGTGTTTGTCTGTGTATACAGGTGGTAGCATTGATTTTCATTTTACCGGACATATGTCTGTCTTGCTCTCTGTCTGTTTCTCTGTCTGTCTTTCAGTCTAATCGTCTCTGTGTCTGTCTGTTTCTGTGTACAGGTGGAAACGTGGATGGGCGTTTTCACCTGGACGAGTCCACCGGCCGTTTATCCTGCTCCCCCCTGGATCGTGAGCTAGTCTCCACCTACAACCTGTCAATCACCGCCACTGACCATGCACCTGGCCCCGCCTCCCGCCGCTCAGCGACCGCCTACCTACTGGTACGGGTGCTGGATGACAACGACAACGACCCTCTGTTCAGTAGTCCAGCCTACGAGGGGGCGGTATCGGAGGCGGCGGCCAATGGGACGTCGGTGCTTAGAGTATCGGCCATGGATCTGGATGAGGGGTTGAATGGGAATATTAGCTACTCACTGTCGAATGCTACGAGAGGAATGTTTAAAGTGAACAGCAACACAGGAGTCATCACCACTGCTGGGTCTGTAGTAGTATTTTATAGTAGTAAAAAGGTCAAAGGTCGCATATAGCTCCTAATGAGCGAACCCATCTCAGAGCTACGGAGCGTCACTTGTCATATGGGATCACACAGTGTTACCTGCCACCCGACAGAGGTGAACGCGCCCCACCTTAACCACAGCCAGATAGGCCGGTACTCGATTTACCTACCCCGGAGGGATGGAAGGCTGAGTTGACCTAGGCGGTTGGTTACATTCCAAGATGGTTTACCTGCCCACAGGCAGTCACCCATCGCAGTATTAACCGGGCCCGGCGTACAGTAACTTCGCTGATCGGATCAGACGCGTTACCACTACACCACGCCTACCGCCCAGTAGCAGTAGTAGTAGCAGTAGTATGAGCTACAGACCTCCTACACATTGTTGATGCTGTTGCTACTGACTTTTGCCTCTATGGACCTGTGGATGTGCTATATTAATAGTAGTTGTAGCAGTTGCTGTAGTAGTAATAGTTTTAGTAGTAGTTAGTTCGGTCAGATTACGAGCTGCAGTACTTCTAAGGATTTGACACTGTGATTTTTTTCTTAACACACATCAGCCATAGACTGTCATGGAGTAGTGATAGTAGTGTTTGTTGTAGTGCAAGCGGGTTGGAGGTTGTTGTAGTTGTCAGTTGGTTCCTGAACAAAATATCCTCATACAGTTTTGGTGCTGTTGCCACTGACTCATATCTTTGTCGAGCTGTAGTAGTCATAGTAGTAGTAGTTGTAGCTGTCGTTATTGTTGTAGTTGTTGTTGTCGTTGCAGTCGGTTGGACTGTGAAACTAGGTCATTCTACAGTTTTGACGCTGTGGCCACTGATTCTTGTCTCTATGGACCTCGGTCTCAGACAGTCCGCGTGAATGTGCGGATCACCGATGTGAATGACAACAGTCCGCAATTCCGGCGCAAGATCTACTCTGCCGAGATCCGCCTGGACCACCCCGTCAATGGACTTGTGACTATGGTGTCAGCTACAGACCGGGATAGTGGACTTAATGCACAAATTACTTACTCACTGGCTGCTGACAACACTTACTTCCAGGTCTGTTGTAGCAGTTGTTGTAGTGGTAGTGGTAGTAGGAGCAGCAGCAGCAATAGCAGTAGCAGTAGCAGAATATGTTGGCCAACATGTTGCAGTACAATGTTGGCCAAATTAGTAGGAATGTTTAAAAAATAAGCTTGATTTCTGCTGGGTTTTCCCTGCAGTGCAATGCAGGTAGATGAAACAATATGTGACGTATTTCTGTTTATTTTTTGGGGCGAAGGGTAGGAGGCTTTGCTAATTTCCAAGTAGCATTGCCAGGGATGGTACTTTGCCCGTTATCTTTGTAGGTATTTTGTGGCAGGAGAGGGCTGTTGGGATACGGAGGAGCTCCGGCTATGACCTAGCCATCTAGGGCTATGGGGCTCTCTGCCTGCTTTTTTCTTGTTTGTCTAACTCAGGGGTCTCAAACTCGCGGCCCGCGGGCCGCATGCGGCCCGCAAAGGCGTCATTTGCGACCCGCGACACACTATCTGAAATTCTAAAAATTTAGGATAAAAATAAGTCGTTTTGTTCATTTTACAGCATTTTTCCAGTAACCCAGCGAAACTACTATTTTTCTCATTTGCATCCTCTTTAGTGGAGCCGCATGCTGATGCTGGCAGCGACCAACGCTTGGACCATTTCTCATCTCTTCCGGTGGGAAGTCTAAGTGAAATTAAGCCACGGCGGCTAAAAGATTATGCAGATGTCATTTTTGGATTTCTAGCAGAGTTTGACCGATGTTTCAAAAATTTCAATAATCTTAAACCACAGTTTGCACTCTTTGCCGCTCCGTTTGATGTTGATGCAGAAAGCGTTTCCGAAGAATTCCAGATGGAGGTATTGGATTTGAAGTGTGACAAGCAGAAGCAGAAGTACACAGATATGGGTGTTTCTGATTTCTACAATTTTTTTCAGGAAAAAGAGTATCTAAAATTAGTCTCTGCAGCCTCCGAAATAGCCTAATGGCGATGTTTGGCTGTACGCACGTTTGTGAACAGTTCTTCTCATCAATGAAGATCAACAAATCCTCTTTGTGATAAAGACTCACTAGTAAACTTTTGAATGCAACATTGCAATTGGCTAACACCGGTGATTTCAAGACTAACGTCGATTCTCTGGTTTCTGCCAGATCAGTGGTAAGAGTTAGTCGGAGATGGGAAAAAATCTGAAGTTCTAAACTACTATTAATTACTGCATTTACTGCATTTTGTCGTCTCTAAAAACAATGCGGCCCGCCGACTGAGTGATGTCTTGCAGTGTGGCCCGCACCCCCAAATGAGTTTGAGACCCCTGGTCTAATTCTGTTAATTTTTGTCTATTGTTTGTGCATGTAGATTGATGAAAGGACAGGAATGCTAACAACTCGTCAGCTGTTAGACATGACAGCCATGGGAACTCAGTCATTAACTGTCAGAGCTACTGACTCAGGACAACCTGCTCTCACTGCCAGCTGTGAGTTACTACTACTACATGGGTAGTAATAGTAGTTGTAGTTGAAGCTGTTTGTTGTTGTAGTAGTGATTTATCAAAATAAATAGGATTAATTTCAATTAATATCTGTAGTTGGTCAAAAAGACCATAAAAACTGCAGAATTTGTCTCCTGATTATTGTTATCTTTTATAAACTAAAGCAAAATCAGGGAAAAATTATCATGATGCATTTTTAGCCTACAAACTGTGTAGTCAAAGCTCGTAAAGTGCAGACTGTTAAACAGACATTGTACTATTGCATCTGCCAATGTTGTCTGCTGTGGTTTGCAATCAACTAGAAATGTGCTGATACGATTACTAATGGTGCTAACAAGTCAAAGTTTTTATCAAATTTTAGTTGACTAAAAATGATCAATTGATTATTTTAACGATTAATTGATTAGCTGGATTATTTAGTTTCACAGACCTACTCAGTGGTGTAGTCAGAAATTTTAATTGGGGGCCTCATCTCCTTTTCCCTCCCCTCCCTTTTTCCCCTTTGTCCTTTTTCTTCCTGCTCCTCCCCCTTTTACCCCTCCCCTCTCTTC
>Ga0209671_1003068_pt1 | contig 15831 bp, 9 predicted proteins | sample WorMetHERISLAND2_2_FD_187401 | JGI IMG/M metagenome (GOLD analysis project Ga0209671, IMG submission 187401) | Marine gutless worms symbiont microbial communities from Max Planck institute for Marine Microbiology, Germany - Olavius geniculatus... | ecosystem: Host-associated > Annelida >...
GTCTGGGTGTCAGCAAGATAACTCAAAAAATTATGGACGGATCTTTCTGAAATTTTCTGGGAATGTCGGGAATGGCAAAAACTACCAGTGATTTAATTTTGAAGGTGATCCGAAAGGAATCCTGGATTCTGGATCACTTTGAAATTTTTGTTAACATTGCTTTCAATGGGGCATAAGGAAAACCGCTGCCAAGCCGGATATGATGCTGCCACCTGGCGAATAACATGGCCTTGGCGGAGGTGTGTGGGCTCTGACTGCTTTCTAGTTCGGTTCTGTCGCTGTGTACTCTCTTTAGACGTAACTCAACTGAACTGACTTCAGTTTTGTTTAGTCAGTCCAGTTCAGTTTTTTTCTGCGCTTTCTTCACACGCGCAGATCTTCAACGGCGTTTGATTTGCGTCCCTTATACTCACGGTTTGCGGTGCTATTGATCTTAAGTAGATCGGCTGCTGAACTGTCGCGAAGAGCTATTTAATGTTATAACATATCGCCGATTATTTTTCATGGAGAAATGAAATGAAATTGTTTCGCGTGGTAAACCTAAAACGCAAAACTTTGTCGTCTTGTTTTATCGTACGCGTAGGTGCCGCAGAAAATCTTGCAGCGTTTGTGTTATGATAATTTAAAAAGGTCTGGGGGTTAGGCTATGTAATTATGTTTGTTTATCAGTTTCATGGCAATAGCACTACGTAGTAGTAGCCCTATATGTAAGTACTCTTTTAAGCTTTAGGCATTGTTTTAGATATGTAAATTTGTATTACTTTATTCAGCTTTGTGGCACTTGTAGCTACCGCCTTAGGTTACCGCGTCTAAATGCGGCACTAAGGCGGTGCCTACAAGTGACTGCTTTTCACCTCGCCGCAAGATTTTTTTCTTGCTGCTCTGTTGCCTTTACATTTCCGTAATTTTCGATTCTTCTGTAGTCTTATAATAAGCGTGGTCCTAATTTGGGTCGTTTGTGGCTTTTTGTAAGCTTTGCGCTTCCCGCGGCCAAGGGTCCCTAAACGTGGTGACTGTTCTGCTTTAGGCTAAATTGTGGAGACTGGAGAGAGGTGTGTCACCGATGTGTTTTACTTGCATTTCATCATGCGGCGATGTAGAGTGCTGTACTTTTGGGAAACTTAACGTGTATGTCTATGCAAAGAATATGTGGTTGTTGATGTATACCAGCATGCTGCTATACAATTGTGCTACTGTGCCTTATTCGAGTGTGTCATTGTTTTCTTGACTGTTGCTCACGTCTTGCTCGCCCAATTATCTACTGGCAACACGAAGCCATCGATATTCAAAATGCTTACTGGTTGGCTGTTGTCGTTAACATACTAAAACTTGCAAATTCACGTGGACATAGTTATAATTGCACATACGTTTATAATGTGTACTCGTAGTTAACCGAGAGAGAGTTCTTGATATTGTATTTTGTTTTTGTTTCTGCATTATTCTATGATGGCATAGGCCTAATATAAAGCTATGCCTCGAGCTCAAAAGGCAGCAATAGAATGTTCATGTAGCCTTTTGTGCTTTTATTTATCTACAATAAAATGTCAGAGAAAAAAGTTTTGCATGATCGTTATTGTGTAGGTACATACTGTAGTTTTTACGCGCAACAGCAGCTACTGCTGTAGCGCGTCTTAGCCATCGCAATTCTGTCTGTCCGTCCGTCCATCCGTCCGTCCGTCTGTCCATCCGTCACACGGGTGGATCAGTCAAAAACAGTGCAAGCTAGAATCACCAAATCTTCACCGTCGGCTGCCTGGAAGACTCTAGTTTCAGGAACTGTAAAGCTTTTCCATAAATTCGAAAAGGGTCACCCCTTTATAAATAAGAGGGGTGTGTGAAAAATTGTGATTTTTAGCTAATAATTCGCTGTATCTCAATAACGGTGCGAGACAAGGCCTAGGTTACTATTAATCACTAATAGAAAGTCGTATACTGGCTTTCGATTGCCGCGGAATTCAATGACATTGGATGACCTTAAACGCCAAAATAAGGGTTTTTATTAATTTTTTAGCGATACGGCGTTGGCAGAGCGAGATAGGTGGCGCTCTCTGGTGAGTACAAGTAAAACACTATACATATTTAGCCGCAGGTCGTCTGGCGCCTTTTGGCGACTAATTTTGTTGTAGTGGGCTTTCTTTGAACTGTAGCCAAAAGCCGTACGGATGAGATCTACGGATGAAGACTACGGATCACTAGCGTACGACGGTGCACCGCTGTTGCGCGTCCCCCTTGCGTTAGCAGGGCTTTTCTTGTTTGAAATAGTGTGTAGTGCCGGTGCAGCAGAATTCATTATTTACAACTAACTGCAAATAAAATAAATACAGTGAAATGTTTTCAGTTACTAGCTGAATGTTCTCGTCTGTCATTCTTCAAAGAAGATCTCTTTGCAGAAGATCTGCAGACGATATGCACAACTGAATTGTTAGGTGAACTGTGCGATTGTGAAAGCATGTGACACAAAGAAGACATAACAACCAACAGTGATCAAATACGTGCAGTTCGAACGCATGAAAGGTGACGACGTGACAAAGAAATATTGTGTCAGCAGTTATTGCGGCGACGGCGACTTTTGTGAATGTGTGTTCATGCTTATATTCAACTTTACTTAATATGCGTGATAATATAGGCCTAATAATGGCACATAAATAATAAATCATATATAGGGCAAGAGCCTACGCAAATGAGTGAGTAGCCTAGTTCTCAACGGCACACCAGCACATAAAAAGACCATTTCGTACCAAAGCGATGTGTTATAGGCTAGTAGGCCTATAGGCTTTACTCATAAAATAACTGAATAGGCTATAGGCCTAATTCATATCTGGACTGACTACATAAATTTCACAGGCCTACTACTATACGTTTTTTTCTGTCGCTTTATCTTTATTTTTTTTTTGTTTTAGTTCAATCAGTCAATCATTCAAAACACATTTATATAGCACCATGTGTCGCGAACGAATCAGAGGCGCATGATTTTCTTGTCAGTATTCTTTTAAAAGTTTTTCATATGCATCTTTATTCATCATGAAAGGTAGCAAACAAATATAAAATAAAAGAAAAACTTAACTATTTACAGTTCATACAGTTCATATTTAGCTGAATAGTTCGTATATTCACACAGAACATAATAGGCCCACCGACAGCGACACGCATGTCTTGTGCTCCAGTCTTTCTGTTATAACTTACCGTTACTTTAGTTTTTTTAAATACCGGCACTTGTTTCAATCTATTGGCCTAATTTTAGTTTCGTTAAAATAATTTTAGTTTGCTTACCGCTTGCCTGCCATTATCCAATGCAAAGTCTTTTTGTAGTCGCTGACTCTTCGTAATAAAGTTAACGTGTAAAATCAAATCAGGGCTATATAGCTACGATAAAACAGATAACGAAAACTATTATTAATGCAAACAGTCAATAAAAGCAATCGGGTAGTTGTATTGAAAGATCTGTGAACGTACGTAAAGACTCTAGGAGAAGATAACAATGGTGCAAAACCTAACGCCGTTTATCTTCCACAAAGCGATGATGAGAAAAATACAAATTTCTTACAAAAATCAATGATACTGCGGTGTTTTAGTCATTTTACCTTGTTTTGCATTTGCGACGTAAGTTCTCACTGACAGTAGAATTCAAAACCTAGGAACGGGACAAATCGGAAGCCAAGCCAAAAATGGAAAACCCCGGACCTATTGACCCACGTTTATAAATGCTTTACGTCGAGTACGTTAAAGACCACAGAGCAGAGCCGTCATTCAGAGTAAATACTCGTCACGGATGATGTCATGCGCAGCGCACGCTGCCCACCCACGCCGACAGAAGTCGCATTTCGGGGTAATTGAGTTGAGTCCGGATGCCAGTCCAAGTCCAGCCGTGATTCTTCCCTGCCCATGAGCACTAAAATTGCACTAAACTCAGCCGAAACCAGGCGTCAGATGATGGACGAATTCTCGACATAAAACCAATAATAAACTAATCACAGGCGAGCTTGTTCACTGACGAGCTTGGTGGTCGCTCGGCCTAAGCATGGCTCGTCAGTAGGGCTGCGTGGGTTGATATAATCGTAGTACCGATATACCCTTTCGATATCGATATTCTGCCGTATCGTATCGTCAAGTTAAAATATCGATATTGTTATACATCGCGATAATGTTTTGACGGTTTTGCCTGATTGTCTGTCTCTTACAACAGACAAGTAAAGCATCTCGGCATAATGACAAACACCACTGTTAACTCAGCCTTTCATCCCTCCGGGGTAAATAAATTAAGTACCGGTTAAGGCGAAACGCATTTACCTGTGTCGGGTGAGTGTGATTCTATGTGGCAGATGACGCTCCGTAGCTCAGAGATGGTTTTCTATGAAGAGTTATATGCAACTTCTAACCTTTTTAACGTTCCTATTTTTTCCTGTCTTGCTAATTTTGTTACGCTTTGATAAAAAAACACATCATGCATGGTTGATATGTGTATGCAACTTTTTCGTAGTTTTCAGAGCATCAATGTGAACAACGCATTCGGCACTGTTCTGGCGTTGATGCGCTACATAAAACGACGCTTTACTTACTTACTTCTACTTGCTTGCGAGATATCGATGAGATATCGTATCGGTAACTGAAACTGTGATATCCACCCATGCCTAGTCGGTATCCGGCCGATGCGCGTAGCAAGCTTGCGCAGAGCCGGGGGCAACAGCCAGCCAATGCAGCCAATGATTCACCACCTCATGCAGAGCAGTAAACCTTGCCCGTCATTACGCATCACTGTCTCACAACAATTGCACGCAAGCCTACATACGACGCACGTATAGGCCGACACACTGGACACAGGAGGATATACGTTCGAAGTACAGTATAGCAGCAAACAGTCGAAATATCGTCTGAACTGAGTGTATGCGGCGCTATATCGTAAGCGTATTTTGGCGTTGATGGTTAAAAAACTGGATGCGGTACATACTGTAATGACGACAGCGGCGACTAGACCTACATACCGACACACTGCGGCTGCATCAGCAGGCGAGCGAGAGTAAACACCTGTTACAGGTGAGATGACAGCAACCTGTATTACATATAGGCTATGTCTGCATTCCACATACTTACCTACCCAGCCCCTCGTTGATGGCTGGTAGCTGAACGTGTAATGACATAGTTTCCTACCTAAACGATCGTGTAATGTGGTCATTCATATAGTGACGCGATCAGGGTAGGTTTATTATCATTCTGTCTATTGAATATTGTTCAGTCAGTTAACGAATGTAAGTCAAAGTATGAATAAAACTGAAAAGCGCCGCGTTTGACGAAGTTGTCTAACTTTGCGTGTCATAATAGGCCTATAACAAAAATATTTTCAATTTGCATAACGGTAGCCTAGATTTTTGCGCGTCTTAGCTGTCGCCGGGACGTCCGTCACGCTGCTTTATTGTGCCAAAACGTTACAACTGGGATTACGATCGAATGGGCTGCCTCAAAGACTCTAGTTTCAGGATCAGTAAAGCTTTTCCAGAAAGTCGAAAGGAATCACTACGACCAAGGGCGTTAAATGAAAGGGACGAAAAATTGGCGATGTTGAGTTAATAAGTCGTTGTATCTCAGAAACGGTGCGAGATAAGGCCAAAGTTGCTGTTAATCACTAATAGGAAGACCCTTTTGATTGACACCAAAATCATCGACCTTGAACGACCTTGAACGACCTTGAACTCCAAAATAGGGATTTTAGTGATTTTTTTGGCAATTTTAGGCTGTGGCTCACATTTCTGTTTTTAAGAGTAAATTGCGCTGAAATGGCTGGAGATGATGTTTATTCCGATCTTAATTGCACGAGACGCACCAGACGCATTTTACCCACATCCCCTGTATATGAAAGTTTTCGTTGTTTCTTTCCTAGCGCCGCTAGCGGTTGCCCGCACTCACGTTGCCTTTCCAGGCCGTGTTGGCCTGTCTGGCTTGGTTAATACAATGTACTAAAAGCCTAAAAGGCATACCTGAGGAGGTAACAGACTGACTCACCCATCTCAGTACTAACGTGGCTCGGCGCAACTTCATACCCTATATGCTGCGCCAAACGATGCTACCACTAAACCAATCTGTTTTGTTTAGCAGTTCTTGCAAAACCACTTAGCCTAACTAAGTCTACTAATAGTTTTACGCAAGGTGTTATCTGCCGTGAAAATTTACAGAAAATAAATATTATTATCTGCTGCTATTTAGTACAGTATTATCAGATTATGCAGACAATAATACCAAATTAGCAACTGCTGTAGCCTGTAGTGTAGACCTATGTAACTGACCACATCACTGGTAAGCGGCCATGAGTTTTCAGCTCATGTCTCAAAGCGTGACCGTGATCTTATATTTCTAAAATGTAGGCCTATAGGCCTATAAACTGTACGCAATGAGTCTGTCTATATTTTTGCCCCACATTAACCGATTTGCAAAATTCTTTGACTGCTAAACTTGCGCTCGCGGCAGACAATTTGCAACAAAACATCATTAAAATTCCCATTTGGTTTAAACTAACTAACATACAAACAGACGCACCAGCATAGCTGTAACACGTAAATAATTAATTGTGTGCTTAATCGTTTATTTCCTTAGCTATATAATAATGTATATGTTTCAATACATGAATTTTCACGACATATAGCCGAAAAGCGAAAAGATGCTTCCGTAAAAATTCACGGAAAATAAGTAGTTGATTATCGCTATCTGCCGTGAACTTTCACGGCAGATATAATCTTCGTAGTTTTACTGACTGTTGTCCGTACGATTGTGAATTTATGATAAGCAAATCACGTAGAAATGCAAAAGGGGATCTTTGGCAACTGCACGCTGTCGAGTTGCTTGACTGTGTCTTGGCAATCGCTTGAAGTTGAACGGACAATACCGTTTTCCGTCAGGTGTTATTCTAGACAAAAATAAAGATTGGAAACCGTTTGATAACATATCCGTAGATCAGATGCTGTAGGAAGATGCATTCTTTGCCAAATATTTGGCCACCTACAGCGACGATTATACGGTAATTTGCGACGCCGACAATGTTGTCCGTGCCCGTAACCCCCAGTAGGCCTAAGTGGCTCGTGCAATTAACATACACGGTCAGTGTGTCAGCAGGGGTGGCTATTTGGCATAGTGCGTCAGCGATTAACAATAAGTTTCTTCATGCGTCGAGGTTGGTTAGTATTATATTGGGATGGCCACTTTTCTAAACTGTGTAAAGTAAAAATACAATTTTCGGCGTGTGTGTGATGGACTGGCAGAGAAGAAGACAGATCGGACTGGCTTTGCCATCGAAACATGCTGAAGCAGTGACAACATTTGCAAACACTGCAGTGGACATTGCGAGGCTCATAAATTATACTGAAATATAGAAATTAGACAGATCTAAAACCACCCAACAAAAAGTCTGAAAAAAATTTAGTTGACGACGAGTTTTACAGTAAGTAATTCCGGAGTACAACTGAAGCTGCAGCACAATACGAAGCAGAATGGAGATAAATAGTTTCTGAATTATGTTCCACTGGCAACTAGAAAGCATACACGAATGCGTGCCTCAGTCACGTAGGCCTAAGTTAAGAACGACTAAAACCGGAATGGCTGTCACGACGTGCTTTTGTTGCTGCGTGCACTTATCAAGACGTGAGTCTCGGCACTGTTCAACGAGTTTACGCGCCGTCAAATGACCGACCGCTGGCGGGCGTGGCGTGAGGAGAACAGCGGAAAAAGAGAAATCAGCTGCTGATAACGTAGGCCCATATATCGGCCTATTGTCATCGCCCATGCTATGCCGCCTTCGGCAAACACGGATGTGTTTACAATTGTGCCGCTTTTCTTGCTGCGAACAATATCCGCATTTGCACGAGAACTGACGAGTTACAACGCGTACATTGTGCTACAATGAACTACCGGTTCGTTCGCTCTGTACATACGATACGAACGCAATACAATACAATAAAATTTAGAGTGAAAAATGCTAATGGCACTGCAGTCACTTTACAGTCAATAGTGGAAAAGACGATGAGAACAAATGAGTCTTAAGTTTAGTCTTAACTGTTTGCGAGCAATTTGAAGACGTCACTTCTGACTGTCGGAAGTTTTTGCTGCAGTGACAGGGAATGCTCGGTAGCCGTGGAGAGACGTGTTAGTGGTGGCGCAAATTTAGAGAAAAAATTAAAATTTCGAACAGGTCTTATCTTTTGACGAACTTGAAATCTCTAAAAACAAGCTCTGGCCTAATGTTTAATCATGTTAATTAATTAATCATGTTGCATGGACAGTTGAACTTATTGCACGGTGTTGTTTTCCTGGCCTTGCAGAGCGCTCATCTCCTGCCGATCTGAGTCACGAACGTAACACTTCTGCAGAGAACTTTACATTAGCTGAGCACAAACAACGAAGACCAGAACTGGTATAGGGATCATGGCGGCAACATCATCGTGTGAGAAGCTGCAGGGGCTCAGCAGCAGCGAGTTCGGTGAGTTAACGCTTCAGCCGTGCGTGGACGTAGATTCCAACGATGATGATGACAACGGTGAATTTTCGCTGCGTAGCCCCAACGTGAGAGCTTACGTCGCCAGCTTCGAGTCACAGCAGCACCAGAAATACCAGCGTCATAGGCAACTGTGTCGAACCGATGATGTTGTCGTTACGCCAAGGTAAATACCGAGATGCGTAAATATAAATAAAACCTTTAAAACGTTTACGGATGTGTATAGCTTTTAGTGGGAATCTAGGTTAATGGTACGGAGCGTCGCCTGCCATATGGGATCACAGTGTACCTGCCACCCGACACAGGTAAACGCGCCCGCCTCAATTTAAGTCCAGCAGGCTACCCCGAAGGGATGAAAGGCTGAGTTGACCGAGATGATTCATTTGTACCCAGACAGTCACCCATCCAGTTAGAAACTATTTGATAGCGACCTGACCGGGAGTCGAACCCAGGATCTCTTGATCCTGAGCCGAACTTTCTAAACTTTGCTTCACCAACATGTTGCGAAGTCAGAGTAAACTTTTTTGGTATAATCGTTAATGTGTGGAACAGTTTGCCACTGATTTCATTAGTTTTGCAAGTTAACCCGTTTTTAAGAGTACTAATATACTGCTGTTTCAATTACATTTCAAAGATTTTTTCCTAAATTTCACATAGGTGGGGAAGGGGAAGGGAAATAGAAAGGGAAGGAAAAGGGAAAGGGGGAGGGGAAAAAAGGAAAGGGATAGGGAAAGGAAAAGAGGAAGAGAAAGAGAGAAGGGAAGGGGGAAGGGAAGGTAAAGTAAAGGAGAAGGAAGATGGAAAAGGGGAAAGAGAAACAGAAGGGGAAGGGAAAGGGGAAGAAGAAGGGGAAGGAAAAAGGAAGGTGGAAGGAAGATAACTTAAGAATAAGAAAAGTAGGACGGACGCACGCACGCACGGACACTCAGCATTGGACAGAAAATAAATAAACGATTGATTGATCGTTCGATTCGATTGATTGAAGGTCCTATCAGCGCCGTTATCATCAGCGTCCTCGGCCGCCGTGTAAAACAACTAGCGCCGTCATGAAAGCGCGTCATCTCCGAGCCGCTTCTGAAGACTTCGGTTCCATTACCAGGTTAGACTCACATCATATTCACATAATGTACTATAAATGTAATGTATTAATACGTAATTTGCCGTAAATGCGTTATAGTCTGTTTCTGTTAAGCCTGCTATACAATAATGTCAGCGTACACTGATTAACGTTGAGTATTTGCAGTGTTGAAATTAGCTCAAAAGAACTATACGTAAAGGTCATACAAATGTCGAAGTGTTTTAATCTGTATATTATTATTTGAAAAGTTTGTCTACTTTTATAGTTTATTTTTTGTGTATACAATTGAATAACAATGATAATAATAATACTACATTATAGGTGTTGGAAGTCGCCGGCTGAAAACTCTGACGAGGCGGCGCTCAGCGGCAGGTCAGTCGCCGAACTGAAGGTCGCCTTGCTACTGAGCTCCGCCGACCATAGCGACGACGCAGCTGAGCGGGAACGGAGCGCGGACGACAACGACCACTTCGCCCTACGACCAGAATCAGAACTGTCGACATCACCCTGCTGTCGAGAACAACCGGATGTTTCGGTCACCGCGAAGTGCGACGACGAAAACGAGATCGACGAGCGGAACTGGAGCGAAACCGCCGAAGAACGCGTGATCCCGGATGTTGTGGTGAACAGTTGTTCACCGATTCGTTCGTATAGCGAGGTAGACGGAGACGGACACCAGAGCTTCGACGCCGGCGTCGACGTGACGGATTCCACCGCGGGTGACGATGTGGGTTATTTCTCGCTGCCTGTTCGCCGCTCGGACAGACACAGACATCACCAGACGGCGGAACGCACCAGCTGGCACAACTTTACCACCGCCAGCGATGACCGCTTTAAACAACATCCTCCGACGACCTACGGCTGTGATTGTGTGTCGGGTTCTTTGTCTCCTGCCGCCAAACCACGGACCGACGCCGACAGCTGCGAACAGCCAGATAATGTCATTTCTTCGTCCTTTCTTGTCGTATCAGAGGATGGACGTTGCCAAAAAGTTAACGCCTTCCACAAAGCTTCTTCACACGTCGCCAGCGAAGATCCCGACGTCGCCGTTCCAGACAGTTGCCCAAACGACGACACAGTAACGTCAGTACTAGGTAATAATAAATTTTCATTTAGAGTAATTAATTAGAATTAGCAATTGGGAAAAGTAACAGAATTAGAGTTAGTATTTTGAACCACTTATTACGCAATAGATATCAGATTACAACGGCAGAGGTGACGGGAGTATAATAGCTTTTGAGTGAATATAATACTGTAATACTGATATAATAGGAGATTGCTGCATGTATTTCAAATTTAAGTTACCTAGCGAGATAATTCCGTGTAAATTTCAGAAATTTGTAAACAAACTTGAACTTCAACGCTGTACGCTAAGCTGTTAGAATACTGTTATAGTTAAGGTTATGTGTGTCTGTGATATGCTATAGCCTAGTTTTACATATTTTTGTTTTGTTTTCTACCACATTGTGTTGGTGAATCAAGATTATCAATATACAATCTAACGTGTGTAATGAAGTAAGTTATTATGTCACAGTACAGTGGTACAACGGGGCCTAGTAAAATTTATAACAAACTAAGTGACCTTAATTGTCAGCCAATTAACCAAAACTTACTTCGTGGGATTTAGAATTAGCTGACACGGCAATTAATCAGCTAATTAATTATTTTCTAATTAATTGATTACTGTGAAGACGGCGCGGATGAGATGACAGAAGCGGTGCTAGAAGACGACCAAGAGACTCCGGCACTCGAAGATGAAGATGATATTTCTTCAGACGACGTTCCTCCTCCTCTTCCTCAAAATTCTGCGCCGCTAGAGCCGGAGCGACTGTCAGCTATGATGACGTCATCGTTCGGCAGGTGCGATGAGGTGCTGTGTCGTGCTGTGGGTGTCGTCAACTCGTACACGACTGCTCTGGACTTCGTATCCGGTCTCTACCCGGCCGCGAGTCGCTTCGTTCGTTCGGGTGCGTTCGATTTGGCGCGACCGTGCCAGCTCGACGCGACATCTACCGGGATCCAGTTTCTCACGCTCGAAGCCGTCAGAGTGAGTTTTAATGCGATCACTTTTTTCAGTGTCTCACCGCATCTGAAGTCGGCATTATGACTTTGTCTTTACATTGTGAACGTTCTAAACGTTTATATAGTTTGTTTTTATTCGGATATATTCTGAATTTTATATTTTCGGATTTTATTTGGATACATAATGGGTTTATTTCGGACAACAACTTGCCGTTCACGAAGCTGCATGAATCCGAGATAAAAAAAACATCGCGCGTGCAGTAGAACACTTTATTTACTTTGTTGCGTATTCCAAATTATTCGTAGCACCAATATCTTCGTGCACCTTTGCTAGGCAGGAGAGGTATTGGACAGATTCTGTGTTTTCTGAACATTATTTTGGTTTTCAGTTTTCTAGTTTTTTTAGAACGTACGGGACGGACGGACGAGCAACACCGGTAATGCGGCCCATTAGGACGACCGCACAAAAACTGCTTTAATTTTGGCAGCACCGACAAACGTTTGGCTGTAAATCGGTTGCATGTACATCGTGTCTCGAAAAACGAGCCACTTTTATTTTTTTGAATAGCTTCGTGAAACATTGGCCGATTTTAATAATCTTTGTCATGCAACATCAGGAAGAAACTTGATGCAAACGGCTATAGTTTTGCCCATCTTATTTTAATACTGTCGTTACGTTATCTTGTGAAATGCAGAAGTCTTAGTTTGGCTATTTGCAACAATGAATTCATATTGGGTAGTAGCACGTTTTTATTCAGACACGGTTTATGTGTATACATGGCGATGAATGTTAGTTCGCATAGTGTGCGCGTTGTTCCGTGTTTGCGTTGATCGTAACGGTGTAGGCTGACTGCCTGTTGTCACACAGGAAGCTGCCAGGCTGTATATCCAGCAGGAACGTGACGCAATGGTACTGACCAGGCAAACGATCAACGACGAGGAACCTTTACTTCTACAGCGCGATTCCCACGTGAGTCCGATCACTCGATTGCGTGTCTATGATTCGAAGCTTTTATAGCCCGAAAGTGCATAGCCTATTGCAACGTGCATTTTCACTAATCCAACCTTAGCCCTCGCCCTACTTTTAATTAAAATTTAGTCGACGTCTGTAGAGGTGTTACGTTAAGAACCCTAAAACTTTCGGACTATCGAACCTTCAGATTATCGAGCTGCCCCTGATCACTCGCCATGCCATACACGGATTCAGTGTATTGAGCTTTTCAGACAGGCTGATGTCTGATGTAGATGATATACAAAAAGCTCTTATCACGTTAATTGGTGAAGCCGACAGGAATCTGAGATAATTGGCAACTTGTGCGCATGCAGTGAAAACAATCCGTTTTGTTGTGCCTCGTGCGGATTCTCTTAGAACAGATGCATTTTGCATGGTCCAAACGTGTTGCAGTAGAAGTTATCTAATATCCTTTGAAAGTGGAAATGGGCTTAATCTGGAGTTTATTGCGGTGTAGACGAGGTTTTTAATCATCACTTTACTGTAAAAATATTTTGTGAAAATCGGCTAATGCTTCACTTGGTGTCAAACTTTTTTTGTAACACTCTGTATAGTCAAGCGTAGTCAAAAGCCGTTTGTGACTCATAGCATAAACAACTGCGTGTCTATAGGCCTACTGTACGTATACTGCAGTATTTGATACTGTTCAAAGTCAGCAGGCTATGACTAAAACACAAGTTGACTCCAAAGTCGAAATGCTCAAGCATGCACACGGCTGATATATACTAGTAGTTCGGCCCTGATGAGTCACACGCGAACGCTGCCCAGAAACTTTGCAGGTTAATCTCATTAACGACAACAAAGTCCTACTGTCGCAGAGAACGCCCTTTCAAATGAGATGCAGATCATTGACCTCGGATGACCTTGAAGGTCACTGACAACCAGTACGGTCAGCTGTCCTAGCGACAGCTGGGCTTCTTGTTTAAATACGCCACTGAGTCGACACAGTGTTCATCTTAGGGGCGGTCTCTTTGTAGAACTCCTGATCTCATTCACTTAAGCAAGGCTAATACTTTTCGGACCGGCCATGTACACAAATCACGTCACCGACTTTCAAGATTTGTGTCCACGACTTTCCACGCGGGGAAGTTTCGGTGAAAGTCGGCGTAATGGTATTTGGGTTTAACGAGCTAACAAGTTATTAGCGATTCGCGGATGGACTCAATTTTCAGCCAACTCATGCAGCTGAGCTGACAGCGTGTATCATTTGCACCCACTCGTTAGACGTGATTAACCGTTCACGTGACAGCCAGAGAACCTGTCATGTTGTAATGATTCGCATCTAGGGTCGATGGTATGTCGATGACCATGCAGTATTTGCATTGTAAATATTTACACGGACCGGCCATGTACGCCTATGTAATCTGCAAAGTATGAAGATAAATCCATTAGTCATTATGATCGAAAGGTATGAAGATGCTACTAACTGCAGCGTAACTCTCAGTCTTCACGCAGCGTCTCAAAACTTTTCTATATCGTCGTTTACATCCGGTCTATAGTTTTGCCCACCTCAACTTAATACTGTCACCACGCTACCTTGTGAAATTCAGAAATCGTCATTTGGCCGTTTACAACAATGAATTCACTCTACGAAGCACAGGCGTCAGCTCAGAAATGATTAGCTAAATGGCGACAAACACGAGAAACAGTTATTAGGCCTATATACCAAAAAGTCACACGTGTCACGTCACAACATTTTCATTATAACATGTAAGCGGTAGACGTTGACGCCATTCGCCAACACCACGCTCAATAACGGCGGCCCACTCGCTGTTTTTACCAGATAGTGTAGCGACAGTATTAAGGTGAGGTGGGCAAACTCTACATGTAGTCATTTACGTCAAGTGTTTTCGTGATGTTGCACGCCAAAATTGTTTTTTAATGTCGGCCAATGTTTCATGGAGCTATTCAAAAAGTAAAATTGGCTTGGTGTTTTTTGTTGAGATACAGTGTAGTAGGGGCTTTTCTGGTTATTGTTACGTAATGCTTCCTAATTTTTGCTGACAGGGGGGCTTGATCGAATCTTTTTGGCTGCGAGCCTGAGTGGTCGTTTTGTAGAGGAGAAAAATGGTGCAATTAAAAACACGCTGCATGCATGCATGTGTTAATGAGTCAGTACGTAAAAAACGTAAAGTCCTTCCCGAGCCTTAAGGTCCATTGGGTGGCGCTGATCTCCGTTTCCGTAGCCCTCAGCCAGACACCAGTTTTTACACTGCGAGACCACGGGTATGGGGCTAGTGCACCGCGCTGTGTGTCGTCCCAGCTTTCGTTGGTACTCATTTAACCGACCCCGGAGGGATGGCAGGCTGAGTTGACCTTGTTGGTTGACTGATAGCGGACGCTTTACCCACAAAGTGGTCAAGCAGCCGTCCATCAGTCTAGCGCAGGATAGGGAAAGTTCGCCGGCCAGGACCGACGTTCTAACCACTATGCTACGCCACCAACTATAATGAGTCAGTACCCAGGAATTATTTCTAGTTTTTTGGTCAGTACGGTGTCGAATGACTGTGCGCAGATGTTGAATGTGATGCGGTGCAAGGTGGATTCGTGTCAGCTGGAGAAGTATCTGCAATACACGGACGAGTTGGAGAGAGTAACACGTCTACTGCTGCTGTTGGCTGCCAGACTCGCTCGGCTGAACAACTCACAGCTGACGCCGTCTGGCGAATTCCCGCTGAACACTCCGGTAAATTCGGCGTTTTTAAGAACCTGCATATTGTCAATTAGCCAACGACAAGTCTGGTATACTTATATCGAAACTGAAAAAGTTTTCAAGTCTGTTCGTACGCAAGATAACTCATAAAGTTGTCTACAATTTTTGGCGCAAAATGTTTTGACAGTTGAAGTGACATGACCCAATCAAGAAGGATGTGATTAATAGATTTTGGTGGCAATCTACATTAGATTATTTTGCCGATTCTGGATTATCCTGGATTTTTTTTGCCATTGGGAGATAGAATGTAAACTAAGACTCCGTTAATTGTGTATCTTGTGTTCACCAGCTGGCAGCACCATTCTGTTTGAAGGTTTGAGATCTCTGATCGCTTCTAGTTTTTTTTGTCAGACAGAATATAAGTTTGCAGTTTGTTACGTACGCTGAGTGAGCGACGCTGTTTTAACGTGTTTGTTCATCTCAGAATCATTGACTATTGAGGCTTGGTTTAAGGAAAAGGTTAGCTTTTGTTGGCGATCCGGATCATAGTCTTGATCCAGGAATTTTTACACGATTTTAAAAAGTTTTTGAAT
>Ga0209671_1003069_pt1 | contig 15829 bp, 11 predicted proteins | sample WorMetHERISLAND2_2_FD_187401 | JGI IMG/M metagenome (GOLD analysis project Ga0209671, IMG submission 187401) | Marine gutless worms symbiont microbial communities from Max Planck institute for Marine Microbiology, Germany - Olavius geniculatus... | ecosystem: Host-associated > Annelida >...
CAGCCTTTTCTGCCACCTAGCGTCCATCATCCTATGCGCCCTGATTCTTTCTGAGACTTTGGCGCTTTATAAATCATTTACTTACTTACTTACTTACACTTGTGTAGTGTGTAATAGTCTAATCTATTACCAAAGGTAATACCTGAAATACGACAAAATCAAACAAACAGAGTTTAAACACTAAAAGACTAAGCAGTCTCAGCTATATTTAACATATAAAATATGTTACTTACTAGATGCCGCACTGCGGGCGTGGATAAGCGAGTACGCAATACGAGCTTATACCACCCCAGACAGTGCGATATCATATTTAAACCACTTTCGGATCGCATGGACTAGACCGGGGTACACCGTCGTTTGCTTTATGACGCACAACTGCAGTCGAAAATTGTTAAAACGGTGCCAAATGCGAGCGGAATGTGGTTTTAGTTGCTGAGATTTTGTGGTCGAAGCAACAACTCTGAGTGGTTATAGGCCTATATCTGGTTAATACCTCGTTTACACGATCATGCTGGCTCGACGAGCTGCTATATGTTAGCTGAACGAGACAGCTTGATGTTTACTCGACGTTTGCTCGATGTCTGCTCAATGTTTGCTTGATCGTGTAAACGGGGTATAAGCTTACGGCACGTAGGTCTAGCGCAAGACCGCTGATCTATTGCAATAAATGACAACCCGTTGTGACCATGGTAGGCTACCATAGACACGTGTGTTCTGGGCATATACGACGATTATAGGCTAATCTCTGCTGGTGACAGCGGCTTGGCAGAAAACGTAATAGAATGCTGGGCGCCGGGCGCAGGCAGACGAACAATGAATAAAAAAAAAACTGCAACTACGGGAAACCGGGATGACAAATGCAAATCTTGACGACAGAAATGGAAAAAAAGAGCGGACAGCGTGCCAATATATAACATAGTGGCCCACTGTAGCTTTTCGCTTGGCACACGCTGTGCGCTTACTAGGCCTATAACTCACGATCGTGCAGTTGCAGCCCATGTTAGTCTCGTCTAATATCATCTTCATCAGGCCTAAAGTCTTCCGTATAATAGGGGCCTAATGCATATTTTTTTTTGTTTTCTTCATTCTATTATTTGGCCGATCCATTAGGTACATGACTACGCGTCTTGCTTGTATGTTTGTCTGTGACACAAGACACCCTAAAGGCCAGTTTACACCTGACAGTCGGCCGGCGACAGTTGAGTGGAGTCGTCGCTGTAAGTGTATGTTGGCCATAACTCGACAACGAAAAAGCGTCGAAGACAAAAATGTGCCCGCACGTTTGGCGGTTTATGATTTTTTTTAGTTTGAATGATGAAAGATTAAAAGTCAAAGGTCAAAGTCGCCGGACGTCGAAAATTTCAAGAAGATGACGCACGTGTCGGATAACTACTGTTTGCTAAGTAACGTTGGTTTACGAAGAAAGACGAAGTTCTACGAACAGTCGCCTTAGGGCTATATTGATTTCGTGTGGCAGCTAATCTCCGGATAGTATATGCTATCAAAAGCCAGACAGATTAAAGGGCAAAGTTAATTCAAAAGATAGAAAATTTCGAGCCGGATGTTCTTCATGTTACAGAAAATTTAAACTTATAACTAAAAGTTTAAGCATTTGTGTTTTGTCTGGCAATAATATTAAGCTGTTCGTCAGAAATTAAATCTCACTTTTTGCTTTTTCTTTTCAACTTTTTAACCCACGTAGCCGCTGAGTGCAATGTAAGATGGTTTTTTCATTGCTTCATGTTCATCACTGTTTTCTTTGTCAATATGTTACCAAAGACTTAATTGGCAGTTTCAGCCATTATCTAGAAGCAGCGTAATTTAATAGTTACTGTAGGCCTATTATATATATACCACTAAAAAGTCAGTTGCGTTTGAAAGGACGGCCGCACATAATGTTGGCACAAGACGCCGTCGTGTTCTCTTATCCTGTTATTCTAACTCCTTTGTGCGGAACTTATAAGATACTGCAAGGTTTCATGCATTAAAGTGATACGTCAGGCTTAATCAAACACAGGCGGATTTATCAACAAAAAGACTATAAGCAGGACTAATCAAGTAAGCAAGTTTGTTGAACACGTCCGTAACTGATAATGTTTTCTTGAAATAATGTTTGCTTTTTTCAGTCTATTTGGCAGTATTATTAGACAGTTTTATGCTGTCTGTTTACACTAACTTGTCCGCATTATGTATCGTCTTTTGTTAGCTCAGCTACTTACTTACTGTTTATATTATCTGCATGAACGACAAACAGTAAGTCATGGATAAAGTTTGGCATACAAATAGTCACTTATGTGCCCTAACGCGTTGGGAAACCTACCAGGCTCTGCCGAATTTTTAATTTTTCTTTTTAATTGCAAATACGAAACAATAATGTGGAGAAAATAAATAAAAGTTTACAGAGGAGAAATAGAAAAATAAGTCAAGAGAATAAAAAAATGACAATAACAAAACAAAAGGGCAGACAACGGCTTTACTTTAAAAATAGCCGTACAAAGGGCAGCAGATTATGTACGTCGTCTTTGGCATCAACGTCCACATTGCGTGTATAAGCATATCAGTACGGGAAAATCGGTCAATTGGAAATATCGCTCAAATGCACGTGAAGCCCCGTAAGGTATTCTGCGTACTATCACGTCTGCCTTAGAAATATCTGTATAATGGAAAGATGCGGTTGCGGACGCAGGCAAGGTGCTAAGATCATAAGATGCTACGAGATAGGCCTGAGAGCTTAAGAACCCAGTATAATGCATTCGCAAATCAAGCCAAAAATCCACTAGGCTTACTTCTATCAGTTTAAAATTTTATTGCCCAACAAGTCGCAGAACAAGCTGTACAACATCTTAACGTATAACGATGAATTTGTTGTTGGCTTTTGACTTTTGAAAAAAATTGCTGGGGATTCTTGGTACAGCTTGTCGTTAAAAATCCGTGCTCAACAGATCAAGAAAATAGAGTTTGAACTTTATTGCAGAATCAGTAAGTAATCTTTTATTAAACAGAATTGGAGTAACTGAAATGGGCGTGAACTCAGAGATAGAGGTCAATCTAGCTAATTTGGGAACAGGGATGATCACTGATCGCCTCCAATGTTCTGGTACCATGACGCTACGAAACGATGAATTGAAAATAAACGCTACACGTCAGCTAGTTTGCACGAACATTTAGAGAACAAGAAATCAGAGCTAATGCTCATGAGACGCGCGAGAGCCTATAGCAGTTCCTGTTCGCAAGTAATCTCGGTCTATCTCTATCCATTTCGTCGCTATTCACTCTTTGACAGCCAAAAATCGCCAAAAATCACTAAAAAAACCCAACATTTTAGGGTTTAAGGTCATTCAAGGTCATCGACGTTGACATTTCTAAGAAACTCGATGCCAGTGCTTGTTATGATAAGCAGCATGTTCGTGCCTATCTGCAACCATTTTCACGTTAAACGAGCCTATAGCGGTAAAAGAACGCTTTCAAGGGGTGCCCCTATTTCGCCCCTTCGTTCGAAGGGATCCCCTGTACCCAGCGGGATGAAATTTTGTCACGAAATACTGGAGACCATAGGCCATTATACGGTGATAACGTAAGATCTCTATCTCACCTGGTCTTAGATTGGTATCGGGTCGTGTCGGACGGACAGACGAACAGACAGAATTACCGTAGCTAATACGCGCTATAGCTATACTAGCACTCGCGCGTAAAAACCAACTAGGTATTGCATCCAACCCAAGAGCAGTAGGCCTAAGACGTTGTAAATAAGGCTGTAACTGGAATAGAATCATCTCATCACCGATTTGTAGCCCTACTTGTACGATGTACGAGGGGTTATGTTTGTTTGCTTGTTTGTGCGCGAGAGAACTCAAAAAGTCATGAAAACGTTTATAAATATAAACTTTTTTTGAGAAATCGTTTTATGATCCAAAAAGTAGGGTTATTCTGACGGAAATTTAAACTGTCTGAGTATTTTCTACATTGTGTGTTCCTTGCACTCATGTGATTCGTCATTTTTCTGCTGTGGTGTAACAGTAAAATGTCAGACTTACAATCAAGAGGTCGTAGGTTTGACTCGCGGTTAGATCACTAACAAGTTGTTACTACTTGGATGGGTAAATGTCTGGAGACAGGTAAACCTTCTCGGTATATAACCAACACCAAGGTCAACTCAGCCTTTCATTTTTTTGGGGGGTAGGTAAATCGGCCTGTCTGGCTGTGATTAAACCGAGCGCGTTCACCTGTGTGATCTCATATGGCAGGTAACGCTCCGTTGTTCAGTTTCTGTGATGGCCGGGTTTTTTTATTCAGAGTTATACACCACCTTAACTTTTTTTATCTTCGGGGCCTAGTTGTTTCTTTAATTATTCTCAGACTTTCACGTATTGTAAGGTGGTATTGTACAGCAGACCACGTAATTAATTGATGTTGATGCGTTTGTGTGTGTCTGTCTCTGAATCTGTTTGTCTGTCTGTCTGCTTGCGCGTGCCTCTGTCATATTACCGACTGTTGACACTGTCTCTCGACCGTCACGTGACTCGCTGTCGACCAATGGCGTCGTGGCGTTTAATTCTTCTGCTCTCTGTTGCAATTTGTATGTTTGTCCGGCAATAAAACGACGGCTTCTCATCTGCCTGACATATTGCCGCAAGAGGGCATCGCGCATATACCGAGTAGTAGATAGAAATAGTTATATCCCGTTTACACTATACGGCAAACATGAAGCAAACTTAGAGCACACGTCGTGCACGGAACGTATCTTTTAAACACGTTTGCTTTACGTCTGCTTCATGTATAGGCCTATGCTTCTTCGTGTAAACGGGGTATAACTGCTCAGTTGTTGACAACATAACCTAGTTGCAATAAACATCGGTGTCGTCGTGGGTTAAAGAAAGTAAGCGAGACACAATAGTTAGGCTATTATTTTCCGAGAAAGAAGTTTATGGTAGTCTTACTCGAAATCTATTTTTTCTCTATTTTTATTACAATTAGATCTTTAGCCTCAAATGTTTAATTTTTGGACGTAAATTTTCTGACAGAAAAATTAATTCCAACAATTTTTCAACAGACCAAAAAATAAGGTGGACAACTGTTCCTATGCCCCCCTCCTGCCACGACGCAAGTGGCAATCAACGTTAGGAAAAAATAACAAAACGTAGAAAATGCGTTTGTTAAAAAATTCTTAAATAAGTGTGAACATTTCTGGCTACGCCACTGGTGGTAGACGTCTCTGTTTCAGACTGTTTTGAACCATCGTTATAGGACCGCCGTTATAGGCACGGGCCGCCTCGTTTGCTACGCTCGTACCGGCTTTAGGGCCATCACCACGCTTCTGATCTAAGACCATATAATGTGACCGCAGATCGAACTCATGTGCACCGCTGGCTGATATAGGGCCTAGGTCCATAATTATTATTTTTTCTGCGATGGACGGCAAGCGAATTGACTAAAATTATAGATGATTATGGTACAGACGCACTAATGTCTGAGCATGTGCCTAATGATAGGCTGAGTAAGAATACGAATTGTTGCGGGAAATTACACGAGAAGCCAATAAACAACAATTAACAGTCCACTGGCTAAAGTCTGTATCTCTAAGAGTGTAGCAGATTTACTTTTTACATCGTGTGAACAGAGAGGATATTATTTTTATTCAAGCCACAAAAACCGAATGCGACGAAGTTTGTTTAAAGAACTCATATGGTTTACTAGATACGACTTTTTCAAGGAGTAACTTTACTTTTTTCACGTAGGCCTAAATGTGCAGTCGGGCGTTAAATATTTGCGAAAACGTATCAAACTTAGTGATAATATATTTTTCCTAAGCATCAGTTTCGTCAGGATGACTTGCCTTTATCGCTTTAGCTGCAAATGCCTGCTAGCAGTGTTTGAATGCATCTTGTATTTATTACTAATTTTACCATGCTGAAATTGACCTAGGCCTACATCCCAATAATATAAAAACGAGTATAAAATAGCGTCACACGTAAACAGTAAGTATTTCAAGGCCGGGACAACAGTTTAATTATTCGTTAACTGTAAAAAAATGCTAAATAAATTTAAATGGCTAAACAATTTTTCACTGTGCCAAAAATATAACAAAATCTGCTCAGAATAATCTTTTATAGGGCCTTAAATAATGTAATTTGGATAAAACAAATTACGGTAATGCACTTTCGCAGATATGAAATATTTCTTTAAGGGATTAGTTTTTTATTGGCGCACCATGTACGTCGTATAAGAGCTGTTGCATTAGTAGTCAATAATTAGGCGTGGGTTTCATTGTGCGTGTCAACCTATCTTTAGATGCATAAAATACACTGTAATGCCAGCTTATCACTCAACTTATATGACGTGTGATATGCGTAATTAGCCATTGCACAGAAATACACTTGCAGAAACTGGGTCACTCACTGACTAAGAATTAGGTCGTGCGTGGTTGCGTGTAAAACTAGAAAACTGTGTCATCCTGTTAATGCTGGAATTAAGACTTCGGACTTTAAGCTGACAGTAATCGTATACAGAGACGGCGGATGAAGGCTTTAAGATATCTGCCAGTCTCCGAGGACCAAATACCCCTTTTACACGATCAAGCTGGCTCGACGAGCTGGCGCGTCCAGCTGAAATAGGTTAGCTGGACGAGCCAGCTCGATGTTTGCTTCGTGTAGGCTATGCTTTATGCATGCTTCATATTTGCTCGATGTTTGCTTGATCGTGCAAACGGGATATAAGTCTCTACACGAATGTCGTAAGTGTTAGACCTGGCAGCCGAAGCCGCAAAATATTCAAGCCGAGTCGCTCGAGCCGTAAGATTTTCCAGTTTATATTTTTCTGAAAGTTTGTAATAATACTTTATTTATCGTTTTCGGACTTCAGTTGCACCACACATATAGGCCTACCGTTCGAATCATCTGCTTCATGTATGACAACTAAACATTTTTTCCGATTAAACAACAACAGTTCGTAGTAGCCGTGCACAAAGCAGACACATTGACGATCTGACGATATCACCAGCCGTAACGCATCAGATGGTACAGCGCAGTTGATGAACCTCACACACAGGTTTATGATAATATGATACTCTGTATTCAATTATATAACAAAGCTAGATCACTGCTCTGACAATTTCATGTAGTTGAGCTAATTACTGGCACCGATTGTGTGCCAGAGCCTCAGAAATAAATAATATTTTTGAGCTAATACTCTAAAATTTATAGAAATGATACTATACAAAAACAATAACTAGGAAAGACTAGGTTATTAGGTTTATTAAATACAGTTATTGTTAGGCCTAAATCAAAATCCGCTGTTGAACTTGTTTCATAAACATTTGTGATTTTTAGAGCCAATTTAACTGTTATGCTTAAACTTGAGGATAGAAAGGTTGCAAGCCTGCTATCAGGTAATAACGGTATCCCCACTACTTACGCTCAGAAATGGAAAAGGGGGAAATTGTGAGCTACTCGCATACTTGTCATGTTTCAAAGTATTTTGCGGCTCGAGCCGGCTAGCGAGCCGCAAAAGTTGCAAAAGTTTGCACGAGCGACTGCACTGCAAGGTCTACTGCTGCTTCTGCAGTGCTGCTTTAAGTTTATGCACTGTAGGATCTACGTTTAAGCCTACTGACGTCAGCAAAGTTCGGCGAACGTTCTCAGAGTTTTCTTACACGAACATATAAAAACCTGATTAAACCTTGCCAAACAATATTCACAGCGTCGATATTGAAATGTTTTTTACCGATCGACGTAACTAGAAATTTAGGCTATCAATGCATTCTCTATTTTAACTTTTGTCCCTTTCATTCATGATTTTCTTCCTCTCTTTCCGTTGTTATATGTTTTCTTCGCCCTTTTCTTACCCACCGTTTTCTTGTATTCCAAATTTTGATTTTTGTTGTACAAAGAGAAATCAACTTTCTTTTGTAGCTTTTATGATCCGGAGTGCAAAATCGTGATTTTTACACAGCTATTGAGTGTGAAAACTTGCCACTTTTATGTTCATCTCGTTATCGGTTTGTGCTATAAAGTTTTAAGCTACATACGTGTTTATTTACTTACAACCTTACTTTCCCATGTTAGTAATCTTGACATTAACTTTGCAATTTAGTGCATCTTTTGTGAAAAGCTTCTGATTCTCCAGTTTCCCATAATTATGTACGTTGGTCTACATTTACGTTTGTTGCTAATTTTACGCAATCGTTGCAGCTTGTTTTTCTTAATTAGGCACTGTGACGACCACGTACGTTCTTAACTTCTTAGTCTTGTCGACTAGGTTGTCGCCATGACAACGTCGATTGTGCGCGTAACGTAGATTTGTCGTTGAATGAAAAACCGACAAACAAATGCCACTACACGATGGCACTTCGCGCGTGTCTTCGCCTTATCTTATGAATAATTTATGATGTTTTCTCGAAAAAAAGATCGGGTGCGTATTCGTAGACTAAGCCCTACATCATACACGTGACTGTAGGGCCTACCCGGGATAATAAAAATTGTTTTCCTTAGTATAATAAACAACGCGACTACGTCGTATAGGCCTCACCTAGTGCACAAATAAGCTATTCTGTGCAACACAGTAGGCCTACCGCAGTGTGACAGACGGAGAGACAAACAGCAGGGCAGACGATTAGACCGTAGCTAAGACGCGCGAAGCATTCTGACTTGCAATTTCTTGCGGCCGTTATTAAGTTTGTCAGTTATAATGTTGCACGAAGGCGAAAGTCGAAAAACCATTTTTTTAAATTTCAAAACACCAACTTGTGACTTACATCAGTAATTTACGACTGATAAAAATTTAATGTTATAAATCCAATCCAGTTCAACTGAGACGCAGGTACATAGTGACCATAGGCGGATCCAGGAGTTGAAGTTGGGGGCAAGGTCGAGCGCCGAAGGCGCGAGCCGAGTCGAGGCGCCGAAGGCGCCAAGGGGAGTGAGGTGTGGGGAGGGGGTGTCCCCCTTCCCATAAGGAGAGGGGTATGGGAAGGGGGTAGTGCCCCCTCCCCAGAAAATTTTTTAGATTTTAAGGTCAAAATGGCATATTTTCGTGGACTCTGCTAAATTTCGTTTTTTTCTATTACCATAACAGTATAGAAATACAACAGGAATGCAAAGACTGCCATGGAGATTGAGATGCGTTATTCAAGGGTGTCTACCTCCTAAGTCTTTAAATCAATCCCCCAAACTCAAGGTGAGGCGCCGCAGGCGTCGATTGGGAGGAGAATGTATCCCTTTCCCCAGCCAACTAAGGACTCTGGGGGAGCGTCATGAGCTCTACCAGCAGTGTCCGGGGCGGAGCCCCAGCGAAAAACGAATTTGGTGCATTCTAAGCGTCACAGTACCCTTCCGATTGCAAGATATCGTAAATATTATGAAAAATGCAAAATAATAATAATAATATTCAACTCCCCCTAATGATACAAGACCCGTTCTCTAGTGACACACGGAACGCAAGTACTCAGCAACAGCAGCAGCAGCAGCAGCAAGACTGCTGACAGAATGACGCTGGAGTGCGCTGCAGCACTCAGTAACACGAGGCAGTCGACTGCAGCTGTTCGGTGTCAAACTATCATACAAACTCGAAGTGTATATACGCGTCAGTGACGAGCGATCTAAGACGCCGAAGTAGTAAAAATCAAAACAACATTTTTGCACAAACCGGAAATAATTCGAAGAAAAGAAAAGTAGGCTTATGAATGACAAACTTCACTGAGGTGAATCGTGGATCGAAGGTGACAATAATGTCGTTGGCATCAGTAAATGACAGTGACTACAACGTGACAGCATCATCATCGTCGGATGATGATATCATTAGTAGCGTTATCAACGGTGTACAAACGTTGATAATAGCAATGGTGAGTAGCGGCATCATCTTATCTAACATTGTCAACCTTACGGTTTTGCTATCTGCCAGTGGCGCGATGCCGTGGGCAACTCGACTTTTCCTCATCAACCTCAGCGTCTCAGACCTTCTACAATACCGGAACCAAGAACAAGAGTACGAACTAAAGAAGCAGAAGAACAGTGTATATGTCACAGTGTATAATGTTGTTGAGCGTCTCAGACCTTTTGGTTGGTGTCATCGCCTGTGCACCTGCTGTGATACCCGCCGCCACAAACAGCTGGATATACGCTGTGATTACCTGGCTTGATTAGATTTACCTGAGCCTGACTGAGTTTACCTGCAGTGTCAGACAGGTGGATATACGGTGACGTCTGGTGTCAGATATCCGGGATCACTCACGGGACGTCGGTTACTGTCTCCATCTGGAGCATATCGATGATCGGACTTCACAGGTTTGGAATTGCACATCTGCTAAATTTGACAATATCAAATATTTCTATATGCCTAAGTGCAGTCTAGTTTTCAGAATCGACCCGACCAAATATAATACCGGTGTAATAAATTTTTAAAAATAACAACTGATAAGTTATTTTTCAATAAGCTGATAGGTTGCAACAGTAACTAATAAACTGCAAAAAAATTTCAAACTGTTGCAAAAGGTTGTAATTTGATGATTTGTCTGTAATTTATTCGTATTTTTTGGTTTTTAACTATTTTATTTCGACCTATTCACTGACAACTCAGCACCGTTGACAAGCGAATTGAAATTTTGGTGTTCGCTTAAACCTACGATGGAGATGAATAGTTGTACAGTTCACCATTGCTGCAACGGATTTCAGTCAAAGTCAAAAACGGTTTAGTTCAGTTTTCTAATACTCAGCAGTTGGTGTAAAAGGCTAAAATAAAGTAATCAAGTAATAAAAATTAGTAATAAATAATTAGTAAAATTAGTAATAAAAATTAATTAAAAAGTAGTAATAAAGTAATAAAATAATCGCTTACTAAAATAAAGCTTTAGCTTAGTTGACATATTGCTCGCACAAAATAGGTTGAGTGCGAACTTGTATGCACTAAGCCCAGGTTACAGCTTTAAAGCACATACTACAGACGTAATCGAAGAAGTCGACATAAAATAAGAACTTCCTTTCTCATACGAGATAAACGCCTCTTAACGTTGCATCGCTTAAAAGCACGATCCGACAAGTTGATACTAAAAGTTATTCTAAGGTCGACAGCTTAATTTATAGTCTTTCTGTAGAAATGTAATAGGCCTAAATGATAAACTAATGTTTTAACGGCACGGAAAAAATGCATTAGGCCTAGTGCAAATCTGATACATTCATTAACTGAACCGTTTCATGACGTTTCATTATAACTTATTAGGGGATGTCTTCTTGCGTCAACGCAAGCTTTTACATAAATAAGTTAGTAGTCCTTCGTAACCTAAAAACATTAAACGCGGTTTAATATGACACTTGTGTCAATGTGACATATGCGCTGTGTGTGTTTGGTCGTATAAAAAACTAACTTTTATACCCTGTTTACACGACGAAGCAAATATGGAGCAAACATGAAACAGAGATAAAACAAGCGTATTCAAAATACATGTGCACTTCGTGTGCTGTAAGTTTGCTTCATAATAATAATATTAATACCAATGCCAATGTTTATAGTGTTGTCATCATGACACAGCCATTGCGAGAGTTCACTGGGTTCATTTGACTGAATGTTTGCTTCATCGTGTAAACAGGGTATTAGTCCCATATTGGCACTTTGTATTATTTATCATCACTACCGTCAAGTTTTAATGATATAACTGGCAAACCGCTGTTATAATAGTGTGAGTAACAAAAGGTAAAGCAAAAAGTGATAAGTGTTACTTTGCTAGCTATTAATCACTTTTCGTATTTTGGCAGACACACCAGTGGAAATTTGCAGTAGCCATTGAGAGCTGTTTGCTAACCGCACTATGATCATTTTAGGTGAGGCGGAGATGTAGCCTAACTACGATGGCAGCTCAAAATATTTTGCCGTATAGCATAGGTTTTAAAAATTCGTGATATCTGCAACAAAAAAGCCCAGCTAACGCAAAGGGGAACGCGCGACAGCGATGCATGTGTGAATGCCCGGTGCAAACAAAATCTAGGTTCACAACGATGTTTTATTTAGACTTGACGGCGGATGACGCCTAACGCCATATCCAGTGCATGAATTCCAGTATTGGCTAAAAATCGCTAATTTTTTCTACCTCCCTCTCATTTAGCGCCCTTGATCGGAGTGACCCCTTTCGAATTCATGGAAAAGGTTTACTGATCCTGAAACTAGAGTCTTCCAGGCAGCCGACGATAAAGATTTGGTGATTCTAGCTTGCACCGTTTTTACGCGCGAAAACAGAATGCTTCGCGCGTCTTTGCCATCGCCTGAGCGTCTGTCCGTCCGTCTGTCTGTCTGTTTGTCTGTCACACTCATGGACTATATCAAAGCGGTGCAAGCTAGGATTACGAAATCTTCACTGTGGGCTGCTCCGGGTCTCTAGTTTATCGTGACAAAATTTGGTGCCACTGAGTTTAGGGGTTACCCTCGAACGAGGGCGTCGAAGAGGGGTACCCCCTAAAAAGACGTCATTTTGCCGTTATTGGCTCAAATAATGTGAAAACGGTTGCAGATAGGTACAGTATATACATGCTGTTTATCATAACAAGCACTGGTGACAGTCTTTTTGGATTTATTAACATCGATGACCTTGAACGACCTTGAACCCCTCAAAAAGAAGTTTTTAGTAAATTTTTCGCAATATTTGGATGCGGCGCACATTTCAGTACTGAATTGCGACAAAATGGCTGGAGTTAGACCAAGACAACCTGCGTATGAAATTTTCAGCATCAAACGTAGATTTCAGCAGTCTAAGTCCCGATCCCCTAGGTTCATGGAGCTCGGCGCAGGCGGGCGTCAAAGACTTCAAAGATTTCGGGCTGCGCAAGTCTATATCATTCACAAGGTGGCGCCACGGTACTGGCGTTGGTGGCGTGGCGTAGTTGGTAACGCGTTTCGACTGAAACGAAGTTACTCTACGCCGGGTCTGGTTAGTACTGCGATAGGTGACTACTGAATCGGAACTGCTATAGGCTTTCGCGCGTCTCGTGAGCATTAGCTCAAATTTCTTGTTGACTAATCCACCCGTGTGACAGACGGACGGACAGACGGACAGACAGAATTGCGGTGGCTAAGACGTGCTACAGCAGTACCTGCTATCGCGTAAAAACGATTAAGTAAGTTTGGAAGACCACTGCCAAGTACCCAGTGGCGTGATCGGCCTAAACTTATGCTCAAAATTTGTAGCAAACGTGCAAACTGTGGTGTTTGTGGCGTAAATCGCATCAAAACATAATACGCTATTTTCAACAATTACAGAACAAATGAAAATTTCTATACGTCTGTTGTATGCTGTTGTTGTGGTTGTCGATGTAGATACGTGGCGACTGAGCTGCCGTTGCGCTATCGCAAACTGGTCGCCAACCCGTCAAGATGCTACAGTGTAGTAGTAGTTTGTAGTAGTAATAGTAGTAGTCAGACAGGTCAAGATGTTACATGGTAGTCGCCGGTTTGTGGACGGCTGCTCTGATCACGTTCATCGCGCCGCTACTGACCAAACCCGACTACTCCTACTACCGATACAGCCGTAACCAGAAGATCTGTGGTCTACACTGGGAGTATCCTTCGTTTTGTGTGATCACCGGCCTTTACATCCCGATACTGTCCGGAGCAGTTCTCATCTTCACCGGTCTGCGTATTCGATGGGCGCTGAGCCATCGGCAAAAAGTCCAAATCAGAATTGGCGAAAATGCGTCGCGAACGCCGGTCCACATGCAGGCATCTCGCCGATCTATTGGAGGGGCAATTCACCGATGTACTGACTATGATAGAGTGAAGCAGTCCGCGGAAGAGTAGGAAGCTGAGTTGGCGTTACATCTCGCCGATCTACAACCCGCGGCAGTCGACGTACGCTAAAGATTTTGACGTTTACCAGCGTCGCTTACTTCACGAATAGCTTTAAATGAAATGAAGAAAACAATAACGGTAACAATTTGGCAGATAAAAGTTGTGTTTTGGCGCATTGATACAACTTATATCAGCAGTTCAGTTCCTAATCGTATTAATGGATGATATTATTATTAAATCAATTAAAACTGACAATACATTACACTGCAAAATTTGCGAAACAAAGACGGCAACAACATTAACAATTTGGCAGATATGGGTCGTAATGTGATGAATTTCTTTCGAGTTATTAGTCGCTTACTTCACGTTCTGGTCTCCGTACGTCGTCGTGGTTCTGATAGAATCGTTCTTCAGTTGGTTTCGTCCGGCGTCCGGGATCGAGTTCGCCGTGATGTGGCTGGCAAACAGCAACAGCGCCGTCAATGTCTTCATCTATTCATCCACTAACACATAACGTGTAGTAGTCATATCCCGTTTAGTAGTAGAAGTGTGAGCTGTAGTGGTAGTGGTGTTGATCTATTCGTCGACTAACACACAGTTCAGACGTCACTGCGTTCTGCTCGCCTCTAGACTCGTCTGCTGTTCCAGATTGCCCTGTGTCCGGATTTGGCTACTTCAAACGAATCATTTTTCCTGTCTGTATTACGCAATACTTTTTATTGCAATATAACACTACTTTCTTGTTTGCTAAGTACTTCGTCAGAAGCTACAAGCTTGTGTCTTAAATTTCCTACGTACGGTAACTTACACAAGTTATTGTGTTTTGAACTCACTTCAGTAATGTGCAATACTTATCATTGCAAAGATCAACGGTTTCTTAGATTTGCTTCACTTTATCATAAGCTTCTTGACGGCTAACAGGATCATCTTATATGCTATGTTCCAGATTGTCCTGTCTTTTGTCCAGCGATAGCTCAAACATATAGCATAGTGTTTTGTCTCAGTTCCAGGGGGCCAGGAAGTGACTGGCTCCTATATGCTTCCAGAACACCGTCGAAAGCGAATAAAGATGTCGATGTAACGTCATTGTTAGGCCTACTTGTCTTTTACCTAAATTATAAGCCTAATGTTTTTTACTTCCCCTAGTTCTATGGGCGGTCCAGAAGAGGTTATAATCATAATATGCGTCTTAGAACAGTGTCAAGAGCGGAACAGAATAATTATGATGTGTCACAAAGGAGATCATTGCTATTGGCTATTGTGATCTGTCTTTTGTCCAGTGAACGTCCAAACCCTGGCGGAGGCGGCGGTCGTTCGGGTCACGGTAATGTACTGCCGGTCATTAACCTTCAGTCTACGATCGACGTCCAGGAGCCTTCATTTGCATTTCACGAGGTAGTGTAGCGACACAGTGTTTTATTCTATGACTGCGTACGTCCAGGAGCCTTCCGCCGACATCGCTGCGGTCGCAGAATTCGCACCTTCCTCGAGTGATGTAAACGGGCTTGCTGCAGTTGCTGGTGCTGATTTTCATCAACTTCAGACTGTTCCAGGGCGGGCGCCTCAGTTCTTGCGTGTTGAACAGATGAAGCACGCCGTCAGTATCGACACAATCACCTCCACCGAAAACAACGAACATTTCTTCTAACGTATTAAAGGCGCGTACAGAGCACAGTAACTGGACTGAATTGAACTGAACTGAACTGCCATGGTTTAGTTTTTGACGAACTGACCGATAGGCAAACAGTAATGCATTACAGTGGGCACCGTCTAACGGCCTCAATTACCACGTGACTACGCCCACGTACGCGTCAAGAAAATGACCAACGGGTTCGCCCTGCTTGCCGATTGGCCAGTTCGTCAAAAACTAAACCGCGTCAGTTCACTTCAGTTCAGTTACGTCGTTCTGTGCACGTCTTAGCCCTCGCTTCACGTATTGGCTGCAGCCTTCAATACCGTATAAGATAATATAGTAAATAAGTAAGAGTGTGATCTAATTTTGTAGCCGGCGAAATTAAAGCAAAGTCGCAGTACTCTCCAAGTTCTATCGAATAAAAACATATTC
>Ga0209671_1003070_pt1 | contig 15827 bp, 11 predicted proteins | sample WorMetHERISLAND2_2_FD_187401 | JGI IMG/M metagenome (GOLD analysis project Ga0209671, IMG submission 187401) | Marine gutless worms symbiont microbial communities from Max Planck institute for Marine Microbiology, Germany - Olavius geniculatus... | ecosystem: Host-associated > Annelida >...
CGATTTCACATCTAAATCTCCAAGGTCACTGGACCAAACTTCACCGTACTTGTTTCGCCTAACGCAGGAGGAATCGCCATACACGGAATGACTATCCAATTTTGAATATCTTCATCCTTTTCGGAGATATTCGCCGCCGAACTTCGAAGTCGTCCGAAATCGGGCCAAATCTTGCATGTTTTTCGCCCCCGAAATTTTTTTGGGGTGCACCCCCAAAATTTTGGACCGGCATTGTAAAATTCAACCTAGTACTGACCATCGTGCAAAATTTCAAGCCAGTCGGCCAATGCATCTCGGAGATCTCGCGCTCGGAAAAAAAATAAACATCTGGGCTAAAACATAAGTCTTTCTGAAAACTATCGTTTTCGGGCGGACTAATAAACAGAATGTTCATTTACGTTGAAATTAAAAAAAATAAATTAGGTGTATATGGAAACATGCAGTTGCTGATGACTAGAGCCCACAGTTTTCTGCTAAAAATTTAACCAAATTCCATGGACCAGTTCACAAAATTCTGCGGCTTACCACGGCAAGATTGTCTACATTCCACAGTATACCATGGCCTTCCGTTTGTGCCTTAACTAAGCTTTATTTTGTTAAAAAAACTTCAGTTTTTGGATGCTGGCATGGCGCTCAGTTATGCTAACAACATACAAAGGAAATTATCAATCTTTTTTTCTTTTCGATAGTGCAATTTGTCAATTAGTCACATTGTGTTTGTTTACGACTGTGCCGTATACGATGGTAATTATTAGCAGAGACGCAGTTTTAGGCAGTTCAGTTTGATTTTTCTCTGCGCTATAGTTAGTTTAATTACGTTATCAAGCCGACGGTCGTTCTAATCATCGACCATTTATTAATTTCTGTAAAATTCTGCGAAATTTCACGGCAATAAAAAATTTCGCAATAAAAAATTTTGCAAGAAAAAGGCAAATTCTGCAGCTCGGCTTGAAATTCTGCGGCCCGTAGAAAACTGTGGGCCCTACTGATGACAACTTGTCATCATCAATGAAAACAACACGTACACTGCATACTTTTAGAAAGATGAACTAGGTTACCAAAAAAGTCAAAACATATACAGTAAATAAACACATAAACGTGTTTGCAGCTGTCTGCAACATACTTTCTGCACAAGGTAGACGCTAGTCGTACGACTTGCAGCCACTTCGTCAAGCGCTGTGTCAGGCTTGACAAAGTACGACACGTCCGCTATGTGAACGCCGACTTCAAACAAACCTAGAAACACGATCACAGATGATGAAGTAATGAATCACATGACTGCACCTAGTCTAACAGTCACATGTTACAATGTAGCAGTGCAAAGCGGAAAAAACATATCTTGTAAAGCATTTACGTTACAAGCAACTGGAAAATTAGCGCAACAAAATTCTGATTTACTGAAACTTATAATATACATTTTTAAAATTAAAACAGTATACTATACAAGCATCTATGAAAACTACTTGTAAAGCAGTCTAACGTTCTGCAGTTGGAAAGTGTAAGTCACTGTAGATTGAAAACAGAATGGAACTGAAAAATGGTGACGTTTACTAACAGCAATAAAGCATCTGCAGTTATATCCCATCGTTATGCAATCCAGCTTTAACACCTATGCTTCATTTCTGAACACATTCAAAGATGTATTTTCACTCTATTTTTTTGTACACTTCGGTCTAGTTAACCACTGAGTGCTGCCGACAACTACTGCAAAATGTGCTACAGAAAACTTAGTTGTCATAGCTGATGTAAAAAGAAGCATTTAGCAACAAGACGGACCATCTCCAAGGTCTTCACAGGAGACAGCATCATCAAGGTCTCTCGCTGTGCTCGGGTCAATCGTGAAGATACACTGTGACCTCAAGTCACGTCGATACTCAAACTCTTGGTCGGGAATTGACCAGGGCAAATCCTGCGGCAGACAGCTCAGCACCTGGTAACACAAAATCAACGAACAAGTCCTGAAAATAACCACAAACAAAAATTTATAATATAAGCCAGCCATAATATAAAGAATGGCTAAAGGCATTACCACCTGACTGACTGTCGTCCAGCACCTCTGTATCTCCGCATATTGGCACTATATAAATATCAATAGTACTAGTACTCGTATAAAGACATTTATTAATAGCAGTTTTTCTTTCTCTTTCAGTCCTCCTCTAATCTCCAGTGTCCCTGTAGCTCTGAATATGGCCGTTTATAAATCTGTGCATGCTACAAATATTGAAATAAAGTGAACAACCAGACATTTTTCGTATCATATCTTTAAACTTTAAAAAAAGTTGCACTCAACTTGTCAAACCAACATTACCCTGCAAGTGATGAAAGTATTCAGTTAAAGTAACCTTAAATTGCTGTACTTTATGCTGCAATATCATTTGCTGAGCAGTATAAACATATAAACAAAAACGTTATTTTAGTTATAATAATTATAGCAATAAATCTGAGCTAATGCTCACGAGATGCGCGAAAGCCTATAGCAGTTCCTGTTCGCAAACTGTCAGTCTATCTCCAGCCATTTCATCGCAATTCATTCTTGGAGTATGCTCTGTAACCGAAGATCGCAAAAATTAATAAAAAACCCTCTTATTTTAAAAGTTCAGAGTCTTTCAAAGTGATTGATGTTGATATGACTGAAAAGTTCGCCACTAGCATGCCCATGATGATCTGCAACCATTTTCACGAAAAACTATCCAACAACAGAAAAATAATGACTTTTGGCACAATTCGCTCTTGAAATGTGTCACGCAGCCCAAAATCGCCAAAAAATAACCACAAAATCCCTATTTTAATGTTCAAGGTCATGCAAGGTCATTGATTTCGATGCCAATTGAGAGCCAGTTTACGACTTCCTATATAGTGATTAATAGTAACCTAAGCCCTATCTTGCACCGTTTCTGAGGTATGGCGACTTATTAGCTAAAAATCACCAATTTTCTCTACCCCCCTGCTCAGGCTGACCCTTTCCAAATTTATGGTATAGCTGTATGGATCCTGAAACTAGTCTTCTAGGCAGCCGACGGTGAAGATTTGGTGACCTAGCTTGCACTGTTTTTGACTGATCCAAACGTGTGACAGATGGACGGACGGACAGACAGAACTGTGACGGCTAAGACGCGCTAAAGCAGTAGTTGCATTCGCGCGTAAAAATGAGAAAATACCTCATCAGAGAAGTCGGAGGTATCAATGTTATATTCGATAAGCATGCCGTCGGTCTCAGGTTCAATTTCACCGGCCTCACCCAGACTACGCAGCAAACGCCTGTTCCACCAGTGCATACAATCACATACGTTCACTTAATGCATTGAATTACGTTCACCTCAACTATTGGTAGTAAACAATACAGCAGATCAACTCAGCCTTCTATCCCTCTGGAGTAGTTAAATCAGTCTCCCTGTCTGGGATTAAAGTTGAGCATGTTCACCTGTGTCATACAACAGGTAACACTGTGAAATCCCATATGGCAAGTAATGCTCTGTAGCTCGGAAATTCTAATACTTAACCTTTAACAGTGTTAGAATGGTTCCAATGTGCTATTAGGTAAACTGCAAGGCAAAGTCCTGCCTCAGCAAGAAAATCACTTCAGGACAGCCCTTACAAGAAAAGCCCAGCTAATGCAAAGAAGAATGTGCAACAGCGGTGCATGTTTAAAAGCCCAGTAAAACACAATTTACAGTCACCAGAGGGCACCAGATGACTGGCGGTTAATTATCTGGAGTGTTTTACTCGTACTCACCACAGGGCATGACTTGTCTCGCTCAACCAATGCCCTATCAGCTGGAAATCGCTGATTTTCCCTACCCCTCTATCATTTAGTGCAATCGCTTGGGGTGACCCGTCAAATTTATGGAAAAGCTTTGCTGATCCTGAAACTAGAGTCTTCCACACAGGTGAAAATTTGGTGATCCTAGCTTGCACCTTTTTTGACTGATCCACCCGTGTGACGGACGGACGGACAGACAGATGGACGAACAGACAGAATTGGGATGGCTAAGACGCACTACAGCAGTAGCTGCTGTTGTGCGTAAAAAGTCATCACACTAAACTTCTCCTCGACCTGACTTAAATAGCACCAACATGACCTGCAAACTACAGATAAAAATAATGTTACAAATGTTTTAGTGAAACTGAAAACATATTTTAAACAATAAAACAAAATGCCATCACAAATGTTGTTATGCAGAATCGCTTCTTGTAGTGCTAGCAATTTCGAATGATCCTACACATTTCTCCATCGTGCGGTCTGTCTGCTTGTCATCTGTTTACATTCATGCTCCCTGCTTAAACTGTTCGACGAATTTAGATGCTATTTGGCAAGTACCGTTGTGAGGTGCAATGACACCTACTGTTACGGCCCACAGTTTTCCGCGGGTCGTGGAATTTTGAGCCGAGCCATGGAATTTGCCCTTTTCCGTAGAATTTTGCTTTTGCCGCCAAATTTTGTGGAATTTTACAGAAGTTAAGAAATGACCAATGATTAGTACGATCGTCAGTTTTAAACTAACTACATGACGAAGAAAAATCAAACTGAACTGCCTAAAACCATGTCCCTACTAATAATTGCCATCGTATACAGCACAATTGTAAATTAACACAATGCGACTAATTGACAAATTGCACTTTTGAAAAGAAAAAAATCGATAATTTCCTTTGTATGTTGCTAGCATAATTGAGTGTCATGCCAGCATCCAAAAACTGAAGTTTTTCTAAACACAATAAAGTTTAGTTTATGCACAAACAGAAAACTGCGGTAAGCCGCGGAATTCGGACAATTTTGCCTTGGTGAGCCGCAGAATTTTGCGAACTGGCCTGCGGAATTTGGCAAAATTTACAGCGGAAAACTGCAAGCCCAACTCATTGTGTTAGATCTGCTGCCACCTGGCAAATACAATCCAGCATTCCATCTTTTGCCAAACTACTGTGATCGTTGTTTTTATCACTATCTATCAATAACAGTAAAATGCACAACGTTAAAAACCATTTCATTACCACTACAGTATCGCGCTTACAGGCATATAATAACTAACATCGACAACAAAAACCACCAACCCTTTTGGCATCTGCATGCTCTCAGTCCAGTCTGTAATTCGAGCCACAAACAGTGTATTTGTGAAATCATCCGGACGCTGCATAAACCCTGCACATAAACACGCATTACATGCACATATCAGTAATAGTTTCATGTAACGATACTACATCTGTGAATTCGCAAACTGCAGTTAGTATGAGTGTAAGAAACAAATAAATTGGAAAATAAAGAAGAGTGTAGACACAGACGGAAGAGTGGCATGGTAGCAATAGCGGCATAATGCTAGAATAATGGACGTGCATTTGTCCCAGTGCAAGTTCAGTTCAAGACCCAAACAGAGTTAAGCGTACATGTCTCACACTCAGTCAGCCAGCCAACAATAAGTTAAAATACTTACGAAACACAGGATTTGAAAGGCAAACTACAGAATGCAACGTCTCATGACAAGAGCCATAGCAGGGCCCGGGGAAACATTCTCGTGGGGCCCCAAACATTCTTGCATGCCCCTCTGGGAAGAAATTTTTAAAAATTTTTTATATGGTTACATTATGGTGTACTTTATAATTTTTTTAGCGACGGTGGGGCCCCCAAACGTTGCAGGACCCGGAATAACTTACCCCCCCTACTCCACCCTCTCGACGGGCCTGTCTCACGTCATGCAGCGCTGGAAAAGTTTTTATAGGTTAGTACACCCTTTCTGTTACCAAATCAACAGCATCAAAAGCAGTAAAGGGAAAATCTTTGAAACAGTAAATTATTAAAATAATGATAACAAAACTTTATAAAGAAAACTTGTCCGACACAGAGAAGCATAACAAAGTCACCTTGAGGACAGTCGGTCATTGGTATGATGAGTCGAGGCAGTCGGTGATCAACTGGTGCAAACAGCGCAGCCTCGCTGCTATTATCGGCCATTAGTCTGATGTTACCCGATGCAGCACGACTGTGCTTTCTCTCCACAATGTACACCACCTAGCAAAATGACAATGACACTTAACTCACAATCGAAACAATACCTGTAAACACAGTACACTGCAGTGCACTGTAATATTATTATACTGTGTAACATGTTCCAAAATAATGATTGTCCTCAATGGAAGTAAAAATCACCTCCCCAAAACAAATAAAATAACACAAATAGCAAAAAAAAACAATGTTTTGGTGCTGCTATATTATATAAACCTTAGACTTTCACTTCTGTTTTACCATAAACCTATGTGCTTCACGCACATTTGATATATGTGATAAGTAATAGTATCAAAACGTGGAAAATAATGAAATTTGATAGTAAAGAATAAAGAAAAAAAGCTGTATGTACAACAACAAAAGCAAGCAATGTTACAGGGCACAGAATGGTGACAACAAGCCACAAAATCTGAGGTGCTATGAAAATAAAAATTCTGCAGATGATATGACCTTGCCAGTGCGTAGCAGAAGGTTGTTCACTGGGCTCTCCATAGACTCGTCTCTGAACGGTTGTCTAACGGCTGCACTGCGATCAGTCATTTTCTCAATCTGCTGCAGTGTTACGTGTCTTGCCGATGTTTGCTGCTTCTGTGCTGAACTGGTGTGTCCAGCTGCAGACGCTGCAGCTGCTGTTTCACAGTCACAATACTCACAATAAACACTGATACAGCTCATCACATATCACAACGAACTGTATCACGATTTCACCCACGTGTTTCTACGCTTAATTGCGGCAAACCACCACAAATTAATATAAATTATCATTTCAGAATTATTGTCTTCACTTTCTTTGGAGCAAATGGCATGATAAAAAAAGCAATTAAAAATCTCCTGAAAAATGACAAATGCAAAAATTTAGCAGCTAACCTGATAAAAATTTTCGCAACTGTCATGTATTAACAATGCACTTGAACTGAGCAAGCCAAAAATTACATGTGCATGGATTGGCTGGCGGCCTAGCGAGAGGCGTGGCCACCAGCCACACTGACTGCTGCATGAACGTCGTGAGGATCGGACGCGGACAGCCGGACGGACCAGACAGTTTTGGTTTAGATAGTTATAGAGTATCATGTGCTTAGTTAAAGTTTAATAAAATATTTACTAAATTATACTAATCATTGTTCATTTATAATTAACATTTTAACTTGATTAATATACCTTACAGGAAACCTTGTACATGTAACAATCATTTTAGAAACAGTTTCAATCATCTGTGTTAACAAATGGTCATCAAATGACTTGAAAATAAGCAATGCAGATGACTGTAAGATGCATGCTATCAGAGCTTTGCCAACTAATTACATGAGCAGTAAAATAAGGTACAGGTAAAGAAGCCATGGATTCAGCACTCGAACAAGGTGTTCCCAGTTCCATGTCATGCATCCGTGGCATTGAGGGCGCTGGCCAATCTTCCCTTCACCATCTTACCTTCGACCAAGTGAACACCCAGCCTACCTATAACAGCTCAGTGGGCTGGACATGCCCGGGATGCAAATTTCCACAATTTTCTGCCCTGGCCTGGATTCAAACTGGAGCCTTAAAAGTGGCAGTCCAGCACACTAACTGTAGACCACCACTGCAACCAGTGTGCCAGTGAAATCATCTGGACGCCGCATAAACAAAGAAATAATACAATAATGACTGTGCTGTCTGCTCCAAGTCTCAAGGCTAATGACATAACAAACAGTACATACACTGGTTTGTATTGCTGCCAGATGGTGGCGTCGCACCGGTCTTCTTTGACGACGACTTATTTTTCGACTTTCTACGAGATGACACCGGCTTCTGTAAGTCAGCACTCGCCAGCACCGGTGTACACTGCGAGTGTGCTGCCGGACTGTCTAAATGCACAGCAGCAGAAGGCTCTGGGACTAAGCACAAAGCATGCGATAACGAGAGAACAGATGAAGCATCGTCTGACACAGGACACGGCGACGATGTCAAGCTAGCAGCTGGTGTATTGGCAGCGATCATCAAATCATTAGCAGGAACATTGGCTCCGACAATCTCCAAAGCCTGTACCTGTTCTTCCAATGCTCCATCGGCACAGTCTGTAACAGATGGTTCTAACTGTTCTTGAGCGAAAGAAGGACATGGCGAAGTGACATCAGTCTGGGGTCCGTGGTTAGTGACGTCGGCCTGGCTACAGCCAGTCTTGCTGCCGGACTGATTAACTGCCATACAGTTGCTAAGCTCCAGCTCATTGAGGCTTGATAGTTCTACCTACAAAGCACAGTCTCAAACTGCTGATATCCACACATGCCTAACAGTGCATCAGTAAAAAGTTAACCTATGAGGTGTATTTTCTCCAACAGCAACAAAAAGAAGATTGATGACAATAACTAATAATAAGAAAAATAACAGCAGAATTATTTACAGCTTAATGCGACTGTAGAAAAAGCAAAATGCTAATTCTGTATAATTTAAGGTAAAGAACCACCGTGCATATGAGTAACTCAACAATATGCAAATGCACAGTTTATCATTGCAGCACTGTTAAAACAAAGAATAAAAAATTTAATTACATGCATGACAATAATATTCCATGCTCAGCTGATTTGGTGAAACAGACATCCGTCCTGTAAAACATAGAGATATTTTTGAAAACCACAGCCTAACCTGCCGCCCAGACAGATAAATTACAAAAATGTGTACAAAGCGTAATACGATATGTACGGCCTTTTGTGAAACAAATTTGGACAGTAATTTGTACATGCATGGATGCAGTATCACAGATAATAAAATACTAGTAAAATTTCTCGATAAATTGCAGTTGCGATGCTAGTTCATTTTAAATATAACACGGTGAACTACAAGCTTGCACCACTTCTTGTATAAAAATTAATCACACTAAGCTGCTCATTAATTATGCATAAACATACTAAAATAACTACAACTTAAGAAGTGTGATATATCACTAATACACAATCTTGGACAAACATGACATGAGTTACGCTACCTTCCATTCTTTACGAGGAAAAATAGAAACAACAACGATGTCTCCATTAAGTGCACGATTGCGGTCTTTCAAACCACTGACATAAATGTCAGAATTATTGTCCTACAATGCAATATTAATTGTTCATTTTCACCAAACAGATTTCAACTGCAAAAGTAAAGTAATGACATACTTGCTTTCCAAGCAAGCAAATGTATTTTAATCAACTGAGACTACTGCAAGCTAAAAAATGTATATACTGTCTGAGACTGAACAACTATATTAAACAAAAATACTCTAAATTGCACACTAATTATCAATTTTTAAAGAAATGCAATTAAATTATAGAAAACAAGTCACAAAAAAATACCGGGTGAGGAACATAAGCATCTTTATAGTTTTTAGGATTAATTCGCAATGGTCCCTGCAATAACAGTCAACAGTTATAAAAAAAGATCAACATTAAGGGTACGTTGCACCAACATCGTTCAACTTTGAACCCGGGTCAAATCTGAATTTGAACCTAGTTCAGCCATAAATTACGTTGCACCAAGGCGGTTCAAGCATTGACCTCCGTTCAATTTTGAACTGCCATCTAACCACCGATCAAATTTTGATCTCGGTTCAACTCATGGTTACGCATGCGCATTAGGCAATGAATGTTCTCCGGGATACTACTGCTGCAAAAAATCATCAGATTCAAATCTTATCCTGTCCAAAAAACTTCCTCGTATCGAATTATAAGACTTTTAGTGCAATTATACTGATGATCTGGATATGTTAGATTTCTACTGTATTCGTTTTCTCTGTACTCGATAAATTAACACATAGACGAAAAAATCACATTTTTCGTTTCGATGACTCGTTGCTATATTAACCAAATGATCGAACTCTAACCACAGCAACAAAAACTCATTTGTATCGATTTATAAGACGTTAAATTCAATTATACTTGTGATCTAGATATGTTACATTTGTGCTATATCTGTTTTCTGTGGTCTTTTTGTTGGATAAATTAATTAATGGATAAACAAACAGCATTCTAGAGAGCCGTTGCATCGTTGCTATGCTGTACCTACAGTAAACGTATTATCTTGACAATGGAGGTAGAATAATTAACAAATATCTATTGGAACACAAAATGTGTATCTTCAGAACTTTATCATGCAACAGTGTTGATGCGAAAATTGTGTGATAACTTCAGGGAAGCTTAAAATTCGAGCAAATTACGGCCAATCTGCACTGGACTGTTTCGTAAGCACTGCGTGTGACTGTGACGTCACTGTAGTTGGCCCGTAGGCTGAGTGCGGTTGACCAATCACAGTCGTCCATGGTATAACCACAGCCGTTCAACTGAACGGGATCAGCTGATCCAAGTTCAACTTGGTGCAATGTAATTCAGCGTGAACTTGGTTCAACTTTTGATCTAAGTTCAGCTGAACCGAGATCATAAACAATGTTGGTGCAACGCACCCTAATTGTACACAAAGATGCAAATATTGTTATACAATACATTTTCAACAGAGAAGAAAAGTATCATTAGCATCATTATCACAGAGCACTTAAGAATACATTCAGTACAGAAAAACACAAGAAACTTAAAACATTAAATTAAACCTGAGCACTTGAAAACATGTTACTAAACATCAAAAGCTAAGAAAACTGTAAGTTTCAGGCGCTTTAAACTTTCTGAGTGTTTTATTATTAGGCCAGTAAGATATTAATTATAAACTAAGTTAAAATTTATGGAGATATTATTTTGATCGTTTCCCAATACATCTCTTACAAGTATCTCAGTTGATGAAACTGAAACAGAATAATATGTAAAACAGTAACAAAAGTTACAACACTATGTTCAAATGCTCAAAACATGACACATAAAACATAAATATGACACAAATAATAAAATATATCGACGGGCCTGAACGAGTATTCCAGTTTTCAGTCCCTGCTGCACAGCAGCAGAATCCCAGTATGTATCATAAGCCTGCAAATACAAATAAGACAACATTTCAGAAATACATTCTCATCACAATGAGAACAGTAAAAGTCAAGTTAAAAAATTTAATTTCATCACACATACGTACATTTTAATTACTATATCACCAGAAATTCTTAAAACAAATGGCAATAGGCCAACCCTCTGTAGACACCAAAGCAAAACTAGACAGACAGCAAAAAATATAATACAAATTCAAAATTTGAAGCTTGTGACAACAGATGCAGTAACTTACGTGTGCCTGCTGACTTGTCCGTTTTCTTTGCTCATTTTTGCCACCTGTGTCACCTAGAAACACCGACATCGAGACCACACTCTACAAACTGCCAGTCTTAGCTACCTTAGTACACTATCAGAAAAAATCTGCCATTTTTAATTCTCACACTAAACTTAGCAAATGTAGATTGGTTTTTAAGAACTTTTCACTCTTAGATTCACAAAAACATGCTGAAAATTAAAACCTATCACTGATCCTTCAATCCGTTGCTGCACTACCTTGAAAAATTTTCGTCAGCACATAATATGCAATCTATTCACATAGTTGCATTTTTAGACAATGACTGTGCAATGTACATACAAGGTGCAACAAAAAAGTAGCCCCCTAAAGTTTGTCGCCAATTTTTCAGTAACCGTTTGGAATTTTAACTTGAAATTTTACAGCTTTATTTACGGAAACGTTCTACATCTAACTGCCAAGTGAAATATGATTCTGTAAAAAACAACAAAATTATAAGCTTCTAAACATGACCACGTACTGATTTTTGAGCATTAAAAATGTTTAAGCTAAAAATGCTACTTAATTTTCAAAAACCGGTTACCATGTTACTGCTGATGATGTCACAGTGCTTTGACAAACAGTAATTTATTATGTTTATAAATTATCACTAAATTATCGTTCTTTTAAAGCAATCACCGGCTGCCCATCGGATTCATCTTCCAGCAGGACGGCACATCATCACACAGAGCGCGCAGCGCACAGACCTGGCTGTGGGCCAACTGTCCAGATTTCATCACAAAAGACCAATGGCCACAAAATTCGCCCAATACAAACCCGGTGGACTATCACGTGTGATGTGCAATGTTGGAGGCTTACCGCAAGCTTAGAACAAAGCCAAAAACAATCGCTGAACTCAAGGAATCACCTCAGGTTATCTGGGGCAACCTATCACAAGGACCGATCGACAAGACAGTGAAAGACTTCTCAAATTAAGTGACTGAAGGCTTGTGTTGGAGCTTGGAGCTGTCGGTGGACACTTCGAACATTCACAGTGACAATGGAAATCTGGCATCTGATCATTAGTTAACAGCGTTGTTTGACTTGTTTCAGCGATGTTATTGAACTGGTGTTGTAGCTTGAACATTGTTTAATGCTAAAAAATCAGTAGGCAATCATGCTAAAAAATCTATAACTTCTTCATTTTTCAATGGAATCAAATTTTGTTTGGCATTTAGCCATAGAACAATTCGAGAAATAAATCTGTAAAATTTCAGATTAAAATGCTCAACGGTTGCTGAAAAAACAGCAAAAAACTTCAGGGGACTATTTTTTGCCGCACCCTGTAGAGTATCTGAGATTTTACACTAGGCATAAAAAATTCCATGCTATCAGTTGTTGGCCATCCCTAAAAACCTGATTCCTAAAATTTTTTACTGTACATCTCAGGAATATTGGTGCAATTTTTATGACACAAAAATGTTTGCATCTACTCTGTTATGCTGCAGTATTTCTACAAATTACTCACAGGCATTATTCAGTGTGTCACTGCATTTTATGAGCTGCTGTGTATTATTACATGGACTATGAATAATGATAACAGAACAAAATATAAAAAAATGAAAAATTATATTTCCATATTCCCCATTTAATTGCCAATCTGCAACTGAAAACACAAGAATTATTCTTAGGCATTGTATTCACTGCCCAATGCCCATTCCCATTCTCAGTACTAAGTATATGCAGCATTGAGCAACATAACTGACTAAAAACCAGCATTGGTTAGCAAATCCAAATGCCAAAAACACGGTACTGGTGCACTATTAACCTGCACTGATTTTTGAAGAACTACAGAATATAAAAATACGAACATCAACCATCAAAAAGAGACATACTACGAAGCATTTTGTAATTGACTGAAGCAGACTGCGGCATGGCTGGCGACAGAGCACTCGCTGCAGCTGGTGAACTGGAAATCGGTTTCTGCTGAACATGTGTTGATGCTCGATCCTTTGAAGCTTTTATTTGCACCCAGTCCTTCTTCTGTCCACTTGGACCGCCACGTTCCAATCTGCCAGTGGCATTTTGGCCGCAGAAAGCAACCGGACTGTACTTAGCATATGCAGTAGCATAATCTCTGTGGTTCTGTCTCCAGTCCAGACCCGTTGCTGGTCCACCTACTGGCCTTCCTACTGGCCTTCCTCTGTAGTTTGACTGTGACGCTGGCATATCGCCAACATCATATGGGCCACCACCAGCATCAGCACAACTGTAGACCTGTCTTGGCTTGGCTCCACGGCTAACCAATTGAAAACAGACGGAAAAATCACAAATCAAAATTTTAAGATACATTCAGCTTTTAACACAAAATACAATTCATTCAACATATATGGCATATGATACCAAGACAATCTCCAGTCTCTGCTGTGAGTTATGCTAAAGAACAAATATCATCGGAGATTTGCACCGTGAAAAAGCAAACACTGACTATCAATACATGCTAGAAATCTCATACAACACTAAAGGACATAGATACAAATTGCTCCCTGAGCTAAGTAAATATAAGCTAAGAAAAAAAATTTATTTTTGTGAATAAATAAGTTAAAATATGGAGTATGTTGCCTCATGAAGTTGTATCAGTTACTACTGTCAGCAGTTTTAATGGAAACTTTAATGGGGTTTGCTGTGACCTTGATCTTCAGTACAATTACAAGTCCAACATATAGCACACGAAGCCACAGTGTAATAACAGAATTAATATAATTTTTTTTGTAATTCATGTATTAACTGATTTGCGATGGATGGAAACAAAGGCCATCAGATGGAAATAGAGGCTACTGGCTGCTTCCGGATATTCACTGACGACGACGATGATAAAACATGTGCAGATATTCTGGACATACCTGTGTTGTGACTTCATATTCGAGTAACTCATTGGTATGAGGATATTACTTTCTTTTGTCCAATGTGTACAGTTGTTGCTTGGAGTAGCTCAGTGTCGTATGGCAGTTTCATGCTATACGACCAGCACTAAAAACAACAGGACACCATTACCACAATACAATACAACAAGGGAAGGTGTACTTTGCGGAATGCAGAATGTGGAATTTTCGGAAGGTGTATTTTGCGGAATTTTCGTTGAGGAAAAAACTTGCGGAATAAAATGTATTTTGCGCAATAAAAATTTCCGGAACATAATGATGCTGTTGTTGTTGTTGAGTTTTGTCATAGTTTGTGGCCACCGGCTTAAAATAGTAAGCTAATTTGTAGCATTTTGTTTTGGTAGGCCTACGTTACGTTGATTTAGTATTAGGCCTTTGCTAACTATGTGACCTGCGTTTTTTAGACAGCCGTTTTTAATGTTCTTATAATGAAAGTATTTCTTACAAAGTATAGAAAGTTAACTCCTAATAGCTTCAGGCCTGCAAAAAAGCCTAATGTAATTAAACGCTCCATGATTATGCCAACGGTAGCCATCCACTTTTCAGTCATCTTTCGTTCTTTCGTCGTTCCATACGTAGGCTACTTGTATGCAGTGTCTCCAGTAAGCAGATGCCTAGGAGCGGTCTCTAGCTGCAATGTTTTGAATAAGTGAATTATGTTGAGTGACATTTTGATGTGTCAAATGCGCAATGCCAAACGCAAGTGCTGTACGTTTGTCATCGCGATGAACGGCTCTAACATAGTGTCTCTGTCTGCTCAGTACAGGACTAACTATCAGCAAACCATTCACGGGAGTCGCAATCGTCTTTGATCGTGTGATACAACGCAAGACTACATGAGCAGACTCCTCGACCGTCGCGGCAGAGGCAACCGTTTTTTGAGTAGGACTATTTGAGTTGAATTCTTTAGCTATCTTTGATCGTGCCTTAACGGTAGTTCGCCAGGTGAAAAATCGCAGTAGCTAGGCCTACTTAATAACCTGAGCAAGCGACTCAGTCTTTGTGTATTACCTAATCTGACGACTTGGCCCTCACTGCGGCAGCAACCTTTTTGTCTTTGCGCTGCGTCAGGAATCGTTTGTAGATTGTGCCTAGGCTACTTGAGTTGACCTCGCATTCTTGTGTGATGTGCCGGCTTCTGCTCATGAGTTAACAGACTTCGAGGCGTTTCAAGAGTTAGGTTTAATAGGCCTACGTCAATATGTGATTACTGAGTTGATTCGAGACTTAAATGTGAGCCTAAACCTACGCTAAGTTGACGATTTCACTTTAACTGAATTTTGCGGAATGCGGAAAAACTCTAAGGTGTAATTTGCGGAACGTTCTGCAACAAAAATTCCACAAAATACACCTTCCGAAAATTCCGCATTCCGCAAAGTACATCTTCCCTATACAACAAAAAATCAGCGTGATTTATTCACAGTCGCAATACGATATTCATGGAAAATCCGGCTGCAATTTCGATTCCGACATCATTCACATATACTGCTAATGCCATCAAAACATTTCAGTACAGCACAAGATAACATACAACCACACTTTATCACTCAACCTCGGACTATATAGTACGCATCGTATTCTAACAACGGAAAACACACTACTTTACACAACTTTTAGGAACTGATGTAATCACCATCAGGAAACCCAACCTGTCAACCAAGTAATCTGGATACGGTTCTGGAAAGAATGAACCAACTCGTCGAATCATTCAGTAAGTGGGAGACGCAGTTAGTGGATACAGT
>Ga0209671_1003071_pt1 | contig 15827 bp, 12 predicted proteins | sample WorMetHERISLAND2_2_FD_187401 | JGI IMG/M metagenome (GOLD analysis project Ga0209671, IMG submission 187401) | Marine gutless worms symbiont microbial communities from Max Planck institute for Marine Microbiology, Germany - Olavius geniculatus... | ecosystem: Host-associated > Annelida >...
CATGGGAATCATGTTCATAAAATTGACGAGCGGTTAACTCACAGTGCGAGGGTGACAATGTAACGGGCGGGGGGATTGAAAATGCGGGGTGTGACGTCGAGTAGACAAGAAAACACGCTGCAGAAAGGTATGGGGGACCGTGGGTCACCTGACGTCCGGGTGGGGTCCGGTTCGTACGAGAGGAGACATTGGTAGCCTGGTACGCCGAGTCACGGGTGCTGAAGCCAAGCCTCTGACAGAGCCCGGTGCTGGTGCTTCGTGGTCGTGCGTCGTCCGTCGTGCGTCTGTACGTCGTGCGGCGGCGCCACCGTCGAGCAGTGGCGACGTCGGACATGACTTGGGTGTGGATGATAGCGACGGTCCAGCAGCAGCAGCTAGCACTCGACGATGAACCACATCAGTGGCTGGGCGAGGCACCGCAGCGTGACGCTGCCAGACGTCAGCAAACCCTCCCCCATGACGGCCACCGTACCTACGTGGCGGCGGCACTGGTGGAGCTAACTCGCTCTCAGGTCCTCTTCTATTCTCAGAGGACATCACCTGAGGTAGACCGGCGGCACCGTTATTACCGTCAAAGACATTGTCGTTGGAGGGTCCGTTGCTGGGCGGATCATCGGACGCAGTTGATGTTGTGGATGGTGATGAAAGACGAGTGTCTGACGGCTGCCTGGCTGCTGCTGCTGCAAGGGTGATGGTGGTCGAACTGTTTGCCTCACTGGTCTTCTTTACACCTGCAGCCTCCGGTTCGTCTGACGACAACTGACGACGGTAAACCTGTATCACCAGCACAGCATTCTGCATCATCATCATCATCATCATTGACGTTAGCGTCATCACACTGATTTCTCTAGTCACATACAATTGGCCAAGAACAAGAACATGAACAAAAGTCTGCCTACTTTTCAACATCAGCTAAAATATCGTTCTGCTAGCACAACGAGCGCGTTCGACGTTTTTCACATTTAAGCTTATTACTTACCTGCCTACAAACTTACCTATAGCACCAGCGAAGAACTATAACACCAAGAGTTGTTGTATGTCGCAATAGTTCTATAGGCTAAGTAAGCTTCGTGCGAATGTGGAGCTGAGCGCTAAAAACCTGCTGTCGTTGAAAGTCTCGAGTGACGTGGTTTCTGAAACTTGTAGGACTGCGCAGTTTCTGCTTGGACGCAGGATGTTCGCCATCTCCCTGCACCATTGCCAGCCTACAACCAATAAGTCTGAATATAGACTTTACTGCAAAGCACAGATAAACTACGACGTCCAAAGCCAAAGTCATCGTGATGGAAAAACTCTAGGTTCTGCGCTGCCAGATTTTTGATAAACGGAAGTACTTTTTTAAAATACTGCGTTTCAGGACAAGGCGTAAAATAAAACATTCGTGCTTCCGGTTGCAACGGCCAAAAATTAGAGACGAGGGGCGGCGGAATTTTTTTTATTATTTATTTTTATATCATGACGTATTATGTAATATTACCCAACAACTCATAAAAACAAAGTGACACACTAAATAGTACTCACGAAAACTTAAGCAAAGATACTGCAACATTTTGGGCTAGATGTAAACAGTATTTTTCTGTAAAATTTTAAAAATATGGTCAGTGCCAGCGGTAGATCGGCGATCTTGCACCAGTGAGCAGAAAATTACTAGCGGTAGATCGCCATTCGTCTAATTACATTTATCTCGTTGTTAATGTAAGAATGCATCCATATTTTTTCACAGCATTGTTAGGACTGTGGTTGGAACTGAAATGTCATCAATTACGAAGCATTAAATAAAATTTATTCAAAAATACTATAGTTCTAAGTCCGTGTTACAAAAAACAGCTTTAACTTGAAATAAACTGTGATATAATACTGATTAAGCCTGATTTAAATACGTGACAGTGTCGTGGCATGGTTTGTAGACTTTCTATGTCTACCAGGAATATAAGTTCTACCATCTTCTTGATAACGTATCTACCCGATCTACCTCTAGCAATTTTCTAGTGCTAACAGCAAGATCGCCGATCTACCGCTAAAACTATTGTAAAAATATACTGAAAACTGCGTTAATATATTTGAAAGTTCAATAAAAAATGTTAAGGACGCAGGTTTTTTCCAAGGACGGACGTCAACCGGAAGCACGCAATTTTTTTCTAGGGCCAATCGTCAGGCTAATGTTGGTGGCAACATTTCTTTCCCTATGGCGGTGATAGGCAATACATCGTGACAGTGTCTACATGTTCATTGTGCTGCGGACACCGAACAGACTGCAGCAGACACAGAAACAATAAAGTTGTCTGACAATAAGTTTGTCTTATAGTTTGCGGCGTCGCGAGCCAACAAAGTCGGCGATGAACTAATGTCGTATACAACAGAAGAGTGAACGAACTTCTTGAGCGTCGAGAGCGTTCCACTGAGTTGTCGACATCGGACAACGGACTTGTCCAGTCGATGCGGTTCTTCTTTGATAAACCTTGGACATAGACACAAGCAAGCAATAACTACTCTACGCATGCTTACTAGGCCCCATCGCGTTACGCGTAAGACTGGAGAAAGCCCAGATTTTTTTTTAAATAGTGTTTTGGTTTTTAAATGTTGTTTAGGTTTATTAGCCTTTTTGATTTGGTGTCCAATGAACACCGTACACAAAATGACGACCTAGGAAAAACACGTTATACGCTTTCTTAAAAGTAAACAACATAATTACGTATTTAACGTCATAACTCAAAAATCACGATTAAAGTATGAATTAAAATATATGTAACAAATTTCACCAGAAATAAAAAAAACTAAAAATCTAAAAATTAAAAGTAGAGCAACATAACAACGATCTTCAACGAGCTTCATATCGCGTCAACTTTTATCTGTCGACTATCAATTAGCAGCTGACCTTTCTTCCTGTACAACGACTTCAACTTCTGACGTCATGACGGGTTTCATCCGCTCCTGCAGATGATGCAGGCGACCTGCAAAAGCAATAACAACACGTCTGCTGCAAATACATGTTAAATAAACATCTTTTCGAACCCACATTGCATTTTTATGTCACCTGTGAGCTAGCGATGGTCAAAACTTTTGCAAGAAGATCGTTAAGTCTTGCTGAAGGTTAAGTACTGGCAGTGGGCTATGACTGTGCAACATTTCGTGAATCCAGGCCAACTTTGCGTTACAGGAACATAACCGCCGCTAGCGCCAACAAGCGAATGCGTTTGTTTCACGGCTCCTCACAGAGCGGCGCGTTACCTGTACAAAAAATGTGACCTTTGACCTATGACCTTGATATTCAGTAGGCTTTTGTCAAAGTAGACACGTTCACGCAAAATTTCATCAAGCTGAAAATAATCAATAAGTCTACTATTGTCAATTCCGCGGACAGTAAGAATGTTTCATAAAACATTTTTGGACAAAAACGCACGGTTTAGGCCCCTAAAAGCAAAAAGTGACTAGACCTAAAATAAACATTTTGTAGAAACTAAATGAAGAAAACTGTTCAGCACGTATTTACCTGCTGCTAATGGGGGTCTAGTATCAATCAGTAAGAGGCGGTTGGGTTGTGACCACTGACCTCGAAGGCTGGCCAAGGATCGTCCGATGTGACCCAACGCTAGAACCATCGCCTCAACGTCTGTGAGCACAACTTGACTTTTACCAGAGACGACATCTGCACGCAGTTCCTCTACGCACGACTCCAAGTTCCTGTCAACCACGCATAAACACCGTCAGCAGCTCAAACAAGCACGTCGTGGCTACATAAATGGTAAAAAAGATAAAGCGTACCGTGCTTTTTCGGGGCATAAGCGGGGTGCTTATCTCCTTTTCTAGCTATGGCCATTGAGCCGGTAGATTGATAGACCACTGATTCCGTGACGTATATGGCCAGTGCGACGCCAGACCTACGGTAACCTTCCCAGCCGCAGAGCGTCACCGCTCTTTGGCTGGTACCAAATTACAGTATACTACTTGGTGAACAGAGGCACATGTGTGTGAACAACTTGCCCAAGGTTGCTACCTGGCACTGCCCCGGCTCAGAGTCGAACCAGCAACCTCGGGGTTATCAGTCCGACGCGTTACGGTTACACCACTAAGTCACTCCTCTACATAAATGGGTTAGTTGAAAATAATGTAATTATATAAAAAACCAGTCCCAACATTGGCAACCTGCAGGAATATCCCAAGTTCCGGGTAAAATATCGCCCGCAGCGAAATTTCGTTACTTATTTTTTCACCATCACTAATGTAGCGTGAGACGTCAGCCAAGAGTATAACTGTAGGATAAATAGACACATCTGGCTTTCTGTTGACTACAACACTATGGCGCTCTAGTTTTACATAGGCCGAGTCTGGTGGCCAGTTCATACCTACGACGCCACGACGCCGACGAAACTCAACTCAGCTGCTCAGCCAAGCGGCCAGCAAACAACGCGTCGTCTGTGCGCAGCAGCGTGACGTCATAATGCTAATGATATCATTGCGTTGTCATACACAGTCACGACAGTTCAGTTGAGTTGCGTCGGCAATTCGCGTTAGCACCTACGATGCAACTTAGCTCAACTCAACTCAACATAAGTGTGAATCCGCCATTACCTGAGTTGTTCTTCAACGCGGGCTGCGTCCAGGCAGTAAGCGCCTTGTTCCTCGACGACATGCTGTCTGACCGTCTTGTTCAGTGCACTGCTGGTGCTTTGTACTTGTCTCACAGCCGACGACATCAGCGTCTGTGCAAACACGATCAACGACAATTTCATGATTTACTTGGTCTTATCTCTCCCCCTATAGGCCTAGTATCTGAAGTGTTTAAGTGCCCATAATCTCACCACACTCAATTCAGCGTGACGACTGATAGCGTCTCCCGTTTGTACATCATACGTGAGTCCAGGCAGAACACGCCGTCAATCACGGTCATGAAATAAGTACTTTTCAACACGATCTACTCTCTACAGTGTATTGTGCCTCGTTACACTCGCATAATAGACCGTGCTGAAACCTGTACATAATCAATCGTCGAATTCAACAGCCCATAGTTGACAATGACGTCACGAAACACTAACGGTTAATTTAACCGACGTAGCGAATAGCAGACACAGGGACTGGACCGACCTTGAATTTGACGAAAGTTGCCTGCAGAAGCTGCTTGGTACCGGTCACATGTTGCACATGCAGCTGTCTCAACAGCGCCGCTTCAGTCTTTAACTCGCGAACTTGCCGCCAGATGTCACCCAGTCGACCTGTGACGTCATCGTTCCCGGCGACCACCAACTTCCGGTCGCTCATCGGAGATTCTAAACATTTGACATCCGCTCAGTACAATGACATCTGTATTGCTCACCTGGCATTTAGCTTGAACCAGCAGTTTATTTCCCATCAGTGAGTGACAGACAGTAGCAATCAGAGGACAGTATACATAGTAGTGCATAAAGCATTCTTGTAATATAAGCACCATTTTACCGGATGTCTTAACAACGCTATTTTCACTAGTAAGACTTGGCAGTATTAATCACTCAATTAGCCAATCCGGGATTTTTAAAGTGGCCTTATAGGGTGTTTACATGATGGAGCAAACATGAAGCAAATGTAGGCCTATACTGAAAATACACGTGCACGACGTGTGCTCCAACACCTCATAAGTGATACAAACTACTGCTAGCTTCTACTATAAAAACATGTTAGGCGGAGTCCAGTCAAGGGAAACAAAAATTGTGTGAACAGGTAAGTTTTGAATTACTGACGAAAGGTGGATAACGACTCGGCAGATCTATAAATATGACACAGCAGCATATAAGCTCATCGTTTAAAGAACGTACAGAGTGACAAACTGAATTTAGTTTAGTTCTGTCTCTTTATGTGCTAATTTATAGGTAAATAGAAAAGGATTTTGTACTGTGTACGGCGGTAGCCTGTGAAGAGTCTGACGCCAGACTGTCGACACTGTCGGTTGGTCTCATGATAGCGCACTGGACAAGTGCCGCCAACGAGTCGACTCTCGTCTCCATTGCAGACAGACGATCACTGCGTACATATACCACATCCACGTTACGCACTCGATCATCCCGTCATCTGTTAGCTTATGTTTGCATCCCGTCCCGCCGAGAATAGGAGGCTAAGTTGATCTGAGCACACGTGAGGGTAGCAGCTTGCTCAAGGTTGCTTGCAAATGTCCCGCTGTGAGATTCAAGCCGCAAACTGATACAAGTCCAACACTCTACGGCTGCGTCGGATCGTTATTTACTTATTATTTCTCAAAAACAACAGACCTGGGTAAAGGCGAAGACATGCCGTCCGGCTTGACAATGGAAGAGACTTTAGCTGCAGTTGTTGGATGTCGCTGTTGAACTTGTGAACGAAATACTGGCACATTGGACAACGCTTCTTCAGCCAGTGGTTTCTGCACAAAAATACCTGCTTCAAAGTTTGCGGAGCAAAGAGCAGGAAAAAGGACAATGAATGGTAAAAGGAAATGTCAGGTCGCCATACCATCACGACAAGCTTATACTGACTTCACTTTATAGAACTGAACACAGATTGTTCAGACAAACAAGGAAGGAAAAATAACTGACAAAATATGGTAAAAACAACGGAAAAGCAAAAAGAACAACATTCACAACCGAATAAGATAAAAAGTGAAAGAGCTAACTAAAACTTAGACTAGCTGAGAATTTTTATTCTCATTTCAGTTCTGTCGATAAGAGTTCCAGTTCTACGTGCTAAATATTAGAGTACCCCGCACTTGCACTGCTACAGTCGTTGCAGTGGCATAAGCTCGGACCGCGTGCTAAATTAAACATTCCAGCAGTGCTGTATCTACTACGACAGTTTGTCTGCAAGTCTTCGAGTACAAATTTCTTTCCGTATCGTTGAAAACCGACCGTGGTAGCGGCGGCGGCGGAATCGCAGACAGTACGAGGACTGGTGGGACCAATGACACGGCACGTGGTCGTCTTGCCGGCAATGTCTGCTGTCATGTCGGCTACACCACCAGCAGTACCGCTCGGCGCCAGACACGTCTCACACTCTTCCAGCCGCAGAATACACCGATCCGTGATCGTTCTACCACACGCAGAAGAGATGAGATAGTTGATCATGATTAAATGGTATAGCACTTCATAGAAAGCCCCACATCAGCTTTCCATATTAGATCACCTGCCATCCGACACAGATAAACGTACTCTTCCATAACTCCAGCCAGCCAGGCCGGAACTCGACTTACATAGCCCGTAGGGATGAAAGGCTGAGTTGACCGTAGTGTTGGTTATATACTTAAATGGTTTGCCTGTCCGCAGACAGTCACTCATCCGAGTAGGAAGCACGTGAATAAATCTGTCGTAAAAGACCTGAAGGACTGTCCAAGGTCACAGGCATTACCCTTGCAATCGGTGCAAGAAAGAGGTAGGGTTAACTTACTACACAGTAACGACTGATATTCGCTTTCGTTCAAGCGCCATCACATCCATAATCTACTTTTTCTCATCAAACTGCTTACCATGGATACAACAATCCTACAGTTGATCCGCAAGAATGCCTGACCTGAGATCCTGCAGCACGCGGTAGACTCCAGTGGCTGGGTCGAGAAAGTAAATGGTCCAACTCGATGACTCGAACCACGGCATCGAAAGCGTGTCCGAAAACGCACGAACAAACAGCGCCCAGACTGTACTGATCGACGTCACTTCGTTCGGCAGCAGTCCGGGTCTTGTCTCGTTGCGAAATACCAGAAACACGATCCCTATACGACGACAACAACAAAGCTTCTAGACTTACGTCAAGATGCTTGAAAAGTCTGGTGTACTTGGTTACATAAGTGAGATGAGACTCATGCCTAGAAATGTTTTGCAGTGTCGGGAGTGGCAACTGATTGACACGAGCTAATGAGAGCCTACCGAATCACTGAATTTTGCTCACCTCCCAGCAACTGATGCTATTCGGTTGCTCACTAAGTACACTAAAACTTTTTCGAAATACGAGATCGCCTCTATACGCTAAGCAATTCTGCTAAGAAGCTGATGTTAATATATAGGTTGCAAACTATTCGACTACGGGTATAAGATAATTTAACTGCTAGTAAATAAGTAATGCAGTAGAAGGGGTATTAGAGAGTTTAAAGAGTTTTAATTTGTCTGACACTTGCTGCAAATACAAATTCGCGTTTTCTCACTCGCTTACTTACTTAATAGCGTACAGCAAAACCTAAAACTTCACTACTGCGATTTGTTGTAGAGCATGTTGTACGACAAATCCGCAACAAAACGAAGTGAGTGGAGTCCGAGCTATAGACAGCACGCACCGAGTGGTCGTTCCATTGACTTGTTCATAGCACTGACGACGGGCAGGCTCGACCTCAGCCGATCTCGACGCCGAAAATTGCCGACCGTTGCCGAGCAGTACCGACCAGCAGCTGGCGGAGGACTACTTCCGGCGGAAGTGACGTCACCAGTGTCGGTGTAGCGCGACGCGTGAACGTCAGCTGTCACTGTGCGTTGCTGCGCCCGCCGGTTTGCCTGCAAACGACGAATAATTGCAACGTCGAAAATGCCAAGTCAAGCTAAAAAAAGTAGGCCTAAACCGCACTTCTTGTCTTAACTTTATGATACTGACAAGATTTAAACATTCTTTTATTGAGAAAAATTACACTCCAAACGCGTCAATACGCTAAAATGCTGATATAGGTTTTGAATACAAATATTCATAGAGCAGTGTAGCGACCAGTGCTGTTAACAATACTTTTTTAAAGTATGAACAATACTTCTAAATAATTGCACTTATGATTATTCATAAAATATGTATATTTGTTATTATTATCATGTCAAAATTTTTAAAAATATATTTACGAAACAAAAATGCCAAACTTTCTCCGCATCGCCAACAAATGTAACTGCCAGTCAGTTCAAAAGTTCGCGTAATGCATAAAGATCTCTTACACACAATCCGCAAAATATTTAGAATCCGAATGCACAGATTAATTTAATTTTTATGTATGGTACGGGTCCTAGCCAGTGACTATCTTGCCCTTGTTGCTATTAGACCGCACAAATGACTTGAACGGCATACTTTGGCATGTTTTCCGTGCGCTGATGATTCATGTCGCTGTGACCGAATGAGCTAATGTCATTGTTAAGGAAACATTACATTGGCTCCAGAGTCAATGACGCAGCAGTACGCAAGCAGGTAAGTAAGTAAGTAAATCTGTCAGTGCTGAAGCGTTTGCGCACGTTCCAGAGTTACTTTGCAGGCGCCCACTCCAACGCATTCCACATCTGTCTCCAAGCAACGTGGCGAGAAGTCGACGTGGCCACAACGTCAGCCGTCTTGCCAGCCAGCTACGCCATCTGGACTTCTTGACTAGTGCGCCGTTGCTGGGACTAACGGTAACCTTCACGCTGCGATACTGTGGGCATTATCACGCTGTTCACGCATGAAGACGTGGCGCTGTGTAACATTACGTAACGTAACGAAATAACCAGAATGAGAAAAAAACATCTGGCATTTTATTTTACAAGTGATGGCATTTTTATTTCTTACTATACGTGAAACAAAAGTAACGCACAGCTAAAAGCTCTCGAAAAGCACAAATTTCCGACGACTTTTGCATTTCCGCACCTTCACCGTAAACCTGGATTGCCACCATCAAAGTGTCAACAGTCTTGTTCCTGTGCTAATATTATTTCATCCCTTCAAAACATTCACCGCTTTTGAGTAATCTCACTCAGAACAGACAGACAAACGAGCAAACGAGCGAACAGTCACAACTGATAATACAATTTATTTTCTTCAGGGCAGATAGTAACAAACACCAGGAACTATGAAGCGGACGAAAGCGCAGAATTTTCCCCAAAGCATGCGTACAGCATATCAGTGTGATGCGGGATAGCTGTCTAGTTGTTGACGCGCAGACTCCGGTAATTAGAAACAGTCTAACACTCCGAGTTCGGTGCTGCCGCCTAACGAGTAATATACCGAGAAGTTTTACCGACGTGTAACACCGTTAAATCGCAAACACACGCAAATAAAACTAGTCGACCGTCCACGCACACGTCCTTGTTGGACTGGCCATGACGCCCGATATTGTTCGCTCTGACCTTCTTAGTTAACCACGAACTATACCCACTAAACAGAACGTTACGTTTTTCAATTATTTGATTTTTGTTGGCTTTTTTACTTGGATTACTCAACAATGAACGGATTTCGCCGAAATTGTGTACGGATGTTTTGGCACGATTATATTGCCGGCAACGATCTGGATTCCGGATCATCATCCAGAATTGTGTACTATTAGGAGATAGTAGATGTAGCTGTGAGCCCGTACGGAACAGACAGACAAACATACGGATAGATGGACGGACGGACGAACGAACGGACCAGAAAAATGTGTAATACGGCCTATTAGGACTTACAACTGTATGATGAACACCACAGATGTAATGAACGTTTTTTTGCGTTTTTAACATTTTTTACCTTTTCAGCGTTTTAAAATTTAAAAAAAGTTCATTAAAATTGCATCAAAAACTTCGAGAAACACTTTTGAAACCACATAATAGTAGTAGTTTAATTAGTTACTATGGTGATACTTAGTTTTACAACCAAACGTTTGAATTGGATTTTAAATTAAATAAAAGTTTTTCCTCTCTCATTCCAGCCTTATACGTGCACCTACAGCATTAGGCATTAAGCAAGAAATTAAGCGAATTACGGCTAACGTTTTTTATTCAACTTTATGCCGGCCACATTTTTTAACGTCTTAAACGTTTTAAATTTTTTTCCGGGGCATTTTTACATCTATGATAAAGACGCACCATAAGGGCAGCTCGTCCGACAAGAGGCACCGAGGACGTGACAGTGGTCATGGTCGACTCGTCCTGACCCTCTGATGACGGTGTACGCACGGCTGCTGCTGCTGCTGCTGCTGCTGAGGGTGACGACGGTGATGATGACGGCGGGGAGCGTGTGATGACGTCAGCCGATAGTGCCGGTAACAGACGACGCGGCAGACGAACGGACTCGGGACGACCTGGCGATGCCTTGCCGTCTACATACAACATCGCACGACACTGCATGTAGTCTGAGTCTTCCGTGAGCAGACAATACTCCTTCTACGTCGGTAGCAACAGGGAAGTAAACTTCAGCGTTAAAACGCTCGATGGAAAAAACGTTTTCTTTTGTCGACCGCCTATTTTTATTGGTTGCTTAATTTTTGGTGACGCCTGCTTTTGCGACACATGTAACCATGACGTGATCTGTCTGTCAGTCCGTCTGTCACACTCGCGCACTCTGCTGAAGCTGCTGGATAAAATGAAATGTAGGCCTATGGAAAATCGTGTGGTCACAAGTAACACTAAATTGAACAAATACTCTGGTCATGCGGAACGTTGCAGTCCGTCTGCCTGTTAATCACTAAAAAGTAAGGAGTGTAGGCATACTCTGTAAAATAACGCTTCAACATGCATGGACGCCAGCGTCAGCAGCCTGCCGGTGCTTGACGGTAAGCAAAAGTAATCGTGTAAGACAGCACGTGTATAATTCCTTGACCTCGTAAACGTTGCGCCCTGCCGATCGAGTAATTTGGCCAGTTATCATCACATGTTAGCACTAGCCTGCAACACACGTGCAAATGCCTGCCGACAGCATGTTGTGATGATGTTTTTGTCCGCCGTGGACAGAAACTAACGGGATTTGCACAAGAACAACAAAATACAATAAAACGTCACCGGTTGTTTCAATAATGCGTTACTTCATTCTGTCTCGCGTGTGCCAGTGCCTGCAGTGACATTTGAGAAAACCTGTCCGACAACGATGACGTCGAGCTATAGCGGAAGTTAGGCGTCAGCGGCATCAAGACGCCATGCATATTCCACATTCCATCAGCGTTACCAGCAGCTGACTGCTCGATCAGTGCACTCTGCACTACACCTTCTTCTGATCTCCCGGAGGATCTAGCATTTTCGGCACTCTCGATAGTGACCGGGAATTCGTACGTTAGTGGCGAAAAGCTAAGTAAGATAACTAACTCTTTTCCATATCTTCGCCAAAGCGGTGTCGGTATTAGCAAAGACATGGAAAAGAGTTCGATGTCTTGTTTTTGTCGCATTTGACTGAAAATTTCCTGTTGAGTGAAAATTGTGAAAATTGGTAAATATCACGTCAAGTGCACGTGATGCATAACTGAACGATATCGAATATTGTAACCTATTCTTCACGCTAAGACAACGATAGTGCCACATAATGACGAATGACTGGAGGCCGGATCCCTATATACTGTCAGCTGTCTATAATCACGACTGATTACGTTCGCCATTGTACACAAACAGCAACATTAATAAACTCACACATTAAACGTGTGACATGTCGGAGTTCTGTCTCTAACTTAGGTACTCAGCATACATTCCCTGCTTGGGGCACAGGCAGACTTCGCATATCACTGTCGAATCGTCGACGCATTGCCAGTAACGTTTTAAGTTCCAGCCCGTGCCACTAGTGAAAAACGAATAGCCAACTTGCCGTTTTCTCAAGCGTCATTTCGCAGACATTACAACAATGCAGTGCAGTGCGGCTGCATCGACCTCAGCTGAATCTGTTCTAGGGAGGGCCAACGTGTGTGGCCGCTGCGTCTATCAGTTGTTTAGAATCCATCATTACAGGCTCACGCACGCACACGACCACATGCCTGCACGACTGTTTGTGTGGGCGGTCTCGTACAATAGATGAAAGCCGACCGCCGTGCCGCCAGACACCAGTGCACCGGTCCGGCACTCTTTCTATTCCACGCTGTTTTACTGGTAGCATATTAGGCCTCTTATCAACGACTTGAGGCATCAGCATCATTATCACCATCATCGCGAACAAGCACGTGCGCGAGAAAGTCAGGCAAAATATTTCACTTCAACTGCGTAAACTTAGTCTTTCACGACCACCGCTAAGGAAGAAACAGCGAGTTTACCGCCAGGACTGATATCAGAACTGTTGGCATACTGACCTACCTGGTTGGATATTAACAGAGCCAGCTATGGGGCCCACTTAATTGTCCTTAAACCCTTGCGCCAGCTCAGTAGAGGAGACGAGCACGTGAGTTGGTCAATCATTTCATGGCAGTGACCGTGTGATATCCGAGTGATGGGCATCGAGCCACAGATGCGTAGCCTATATAGGCTACAGGTGGCTGGAATACCGCACACGATGACACGCTTCATTAGTGCAAGTGGCATGGCAGAGCCGACAGGCGCAGCATCTGCAACAGTTCCGAACCTAAGATACATTGCAGCGGCTGAACGCTGCAAGCGCGTCGTCAGCAGGGCGCGTTGTACCGCCAGCACATTGCCAGCAGGTTAAACATCTTCCATCGCTCAATGTGCTGGAATCGCCACCGATCCAACCATTAAATTTCACTGTACTGGCAAATTTACGGATTAGGACGAAAGTTAACGCCTAACCGAAACTAACCTCATATCAACAGTTCACGACAGAAACGACAAAGAATAGCAACAGTTTATCATCTTTTCGATGGTATGATACAGTGGTCCGCCATAAACCGCACACTGATGACTTTCTTGATGTATATCCAGAACTTCAAATGACTTTTTTAATTTATTTTCTTTTCTTTACTGGCGTCAGCGTTTTACATTACGTAGCTACAGAATAGAACGTGTAACTTAGGCCTACATCGAAACTAAAATTTCTGCGACCGCAACATGTGAAGTCAAAGCAATAGCGAAAACCGGAATCTGACTTTCTAAAACAGCCAGAAGCGGAGAAGACCCGTAACTGCTGTTGCTGCATCACCAAAGCAATGATCATGATCTTGATAACGATGATGATTCACAGTCTGACTATGGACGATTTATTTATATGAGGAAGTGTAAACTATTAGACGAAAAAGGATTTTTGGATTTGGTGTTAATTGTGTACTACCTGGGTGCTAGTACGGAAAGTGCATGGTCCAGTAGAGGTAAAGAACAGCCGGGTCAAAACTGGAGTAGCACGTGTTGTACATACTGTGTACTGTGTGTGTGGGGCTGTTGATGGAACAGACAAACTGAAACACGCCAGCCATGCAGTCAGACACGCAGCAGCATGTCGTCACTCGACGGTCAGAGAGAATAGGGCCGCCGCCGAGGTCTGAGCACATGCAGTCTGACTCTGACAGCGCTTGATGGATACTGACGACTGCATCAACCCGTCGGATCGGCAATGTTCAGCAGCTTTCCCGCCACATTCACCATGCAAGCAGCAGAAAACTCGCACCGCAGCACCCGCGGTTAGCGCGTGCGTGGCTTATATGCCTGCAAAAACCACAAACACTTGCAAAAAATGCGTGCAAATTACGTCTACCACGTGAGACTTGGCTCGCAGTAACTGGACACAGCAGACCAGAAGTATAGCTGAAGACTACAGGTATACAGAGTTAGCAGTCGGAGCGTCAGACCAGTGGAACATGCACGACGAGCCCTAGCGGAATCTGCAATCCGTGGCATTCCATGCTTCCACCGTTGCTGATCCAGTGCAGTCTTCAGTGCAGTACCTGAGTACTCATTGAGAGCGCATACTTTCGTGAAGAAAATCTTCCTCTCGAATCATAACGACTATTTTTACCGCAACACCGCAGTGTCAATACTTCTGGTAAATTTTATTAAATTTAGTCTTCGAGGCCGTGGTTATGTGTAAAATTAAAAAATGTGCAAATGTGCAGATATTCCTCAATTTCCTTTTTTGATAAACTGTTACAAAAAGTATAATTAAGCCGTCCAACTCGACCCGACAAAATATGGCTATTAGTTAAATGTTTTGCTAGTTGTAATGTAATGTTGTCGTCATAATGTGTCGCGAGTACAAACTGGCTTGTCTCAACTGGTTCTGTCATTTGCTACCCTGATTCGATGGCGAAATTTATCTTGTTCACTGATGAAAAATGTTCATTGTATCATGAATGAACTGAACCCATAACATATCCATTATCCATGTCTGCTATTACGTAAATTTCTTTTATGAAGCCTCGGAAGTTTCGAATTATTTCGTCCTAGAACGCGTTCGTGGCATCTGCCATTGGAGGCTAAGCTGGATTGCTGGGCAATAACGACAATACAAGACGGACTGCAACGCTCGTTAGGGCGCAATCTGTTGATGGTGTTAAGGCGTGTGCTACACGAGTATGGATCATGTCTGCAGCTCACAGGCGAGTCTGCGTGGACACGTGTCAATGTGAAAGATATCACCTGGTCTGTCTATGTTAACAGCTGGTTAACTGCTGTCTGTCGTCTGTCCGTACAGTCCGTACTGTACGAAATAAGAGCAGACCGTACCGATCAGCATAACGCTCATGTCAGACATGACAGTTTCTGTTAATATTTCGTCATTAACAGTAACCATCGACGAAAATCTGTCTCGTGTGACGGCATTTCCGCTAACGCGAACCGGCGACTTTCGTCCAGCAACGATAAAAAAAACCATCTCGATTTGAGTGCTGCTCTATTGCGAGATGGCTGCCTACCGTCGGAAAAAACGACTGGACGCAGAGGCGCCGGAAACCACAAAGGACAGGGGAGGCACGTCGTCGTACTTGAAGGCAGTAGCATCGTGGCGGAAGAACAGTGGCGTAGCCAAGGGAGGGGGCAAGGGGCCCCAGGCCCCCTAATCCTCCAGACAGAACATAAGCATAGGTATAAACTGCACAAAATTTGCCAATTTGGTTAGTTTATTTTCGGAAAAATAATTAAAATTGTTGCCACCAGAGCTCATCTTTTGAAGCTAAAATGCACCGAATTCTATTTCGGTTGGGGTTCCGCCCCAGACCTCGCTGGGGTAGCTCACAACGCTCCCCCAGACCCCCTGGCTGGATTTTAAGAGGTCCTACTTCTAAGGGA
>Ga0209671_1003075_pt1 | contig 15823 bp, 11 predicted proteins | sample WorMetHERISLAND2_2_FD_187401 | JGI IMG/M metagenome (GOLD analysis project Ga0209671, IMG submission 187401) | Marine gutless worms symbiont microbial communities from Max Planck institute for Marine Microbiology, Germany - Olavius geniculatus... | ecosystem: Host-associated > Annelida >...
CTCGAACACTTCCGGTCACTTTTCAATTGAAGGGCTGCGTGCATAAACTCAGTAAGTCCAAAAAAGTTGATTAAAGAAAAAAGCGCCTTCGACATTTAACTGTAATTAATGTTGAATGCAACAGAAAGTACAAAAATATAAGTTTAGTAAGCTATTACAAAATTGTTCACCGATATCATTTCAAATACGTTATTTTCTTTTATAAAGTTTATAATTGTTGTTTTCGGAATATTATTTTTTTACCAACATCGCGCGTGTGCAGTTGCGAGTTTTCAAGCTGGCCAAGTCATGGCCGACGTTGAACCTATTGATTGGCATCATTGGCCGGACCATGGGAGCGCTCGGTAACCTCTGTTTCGTGCTGATGATCGTCATTTTCATCTTCGCTGTGATGGGAATGCAGCTGTTTGGCGCCAACTACAGTGAGAAGGTGTTCGGCTACAGACCGCGCTGGAACTTCGAGGACTTCCTCCACTCGTTCATGATCGTTTTTCGCGTCCTGTGCGGCGAGTGGATCGAGTCCATGTGGGACTGATCCGCTGATCCACCGGGTGGTCCATGTGGGACTGCATTTACTGTTCCGGCTACCACTGCGTTCCCTTCTTCCTCCTCACAATGATCATTGGAAATCTCGTCGTACGTACACAAAAGCACACAAGCACCTGAGCGCCTTTCAGCGCTAATACTAACTTGCGTCCCTCGCCTGAGAAAGGACAGGGGGCAGCTGCCCCCTGTGCAGGGGTGCCGTGGATATGAAAATTCCCATGGGAAATTTCATGGGTATGGACATGAGATGGGTATGAAAACGTGCTGAATTTCCATGGGTTCTTTGGAATTCTGTGAGAAATTTTTGAATAGATGTGAGATTAAGCGCAAACGCATAATAGGCCTATAACCTCGTGAATAAATCTAAGGTAGTTTTAATAACACAAATTCGACTCACAAGGTACTAAGCATTTACAGGTATTAAACACAAAGTATTAAACAGCGCGCTTAAAACATCTGCACCGAACTGACAACAGTGAAGTTCTAGAAAACGAAAAGTTATGCAACAAGGTCAGTGACGTCTACATAGTCACACTTCTTGGATCTCTGAGTGGTTAGACTTCTTGGCTGTGGGCTAGGAGGCGGGTAACAACAAAACTTCTTGTAGCCGTGCTAATTCTATCACAGCGTCCACATCACCCGTTTTGGTGACGCACCAGGCCACCAGGCAGTCCCTAATTATAATAGCCGCCTAAGAGCTGTTTTAGCCACCAAAGCCTGAAGAATAGGTTAGTAACTGCACAATGAACGGAGAGTCCTCGAACTTGATTTAAATGCGCCCGTCCGCGTGTTGTTTTCCCTTCCAGGACCACGCCTAACCAAAATGTACTTAAGATAACCCCAAGTATCGATTTTAGTTGTCTTGCATAGAGCCTCAGCTAGCTGGCCGGTACGTCGCCGTCGCTGCAGCGTGGTGACGCAATCAGAGTTACGTTCAGCAGCCGTAGCCGGCACTCTAGGCGTTACTTTTACAAATTTAACATTGTTTGTACAACAATTAGTGACAGCTGCCAGTGTTCTTGTAACTTTTCTGGCTAGGCTGACTGTTTTTCAATTAATAATAAATTCATATATGTGTATTGTGTTGCTATTTTCTGGTGAATAAAGATATTATTCGCGACGGAGGTTTGAGCCTTCTGATCGTGAGTTTGTGACGCTGGGTGCTGAGTGTTCATGTGTTGCTGCGAAGGTGCTGAACTTGTTTCTCGCTTTGCTGCTGAGTTCGTTCGGCGCCGAGAGCTTGTCGCAGACGTCCAGCGATGAGACTGCCGAGCCGAACAAGCTGCAGGAAGCGGTCGACCGCATCAATAGGTTCTGCATCTACGTCAAGTCACACGCTTCGTACGCGTTCAAGCGACGTCTGTGCCGGGCACTGCACCAGCGACCAGCGACCACTCCTGGCTCCACCGCCTCACTGGCGTGTGACCAGACCACCGGGTCACCGGGGTCACGGAGTCATAACCGGGTCACGGGGTCACATGCTGGACCGGGTCACTGGCGTGTGATGGCCGAGACTGGCAGGCCAGCAACGGACAGGTGCGTGAAAGCCTCGGTGTCTACCTGGTCAGCGACGATGACGTCAACGACACGTGTCCGCATCAGCACAGCGTCATCGGTAACCGAACTTACTTCCTATTCAAGCCAGCTGCGTTGTGGTTTAAAAAAGCAGGCGGGATACGTAGTTGCATTTTTCCACGAACACTAAGAATTTCCGACAGAGAAGATTATGGCTGCTCAAAATTTGAATTTTGCCATTAAATTTCCTTAAAGTGGGGGCTTTCGTGCTCAAATTTTTTGACAGAAAAAAGTTTTGGACAATTTTTCGACAGCCCAAATTTTAGGGGAGGAGGGAGGTTTACTGCACAACCACTCAGCCTCATAACGCTACTGGTAATCATACAAAAAGCTCAGCTACGGCTTAAAGAAAGGTCGTTAGCTTGTGCTTTTGTCTTATCATAACACAAGGCTACTCATTGGACCATGGATACTGGTAATCATTCTAACATCGGGCGGTATTTTTTGTCACTAATCGTTGGCTAGTATTGGACACTTGTGGGGTGTGCCAGTTAGCATGGCATGCATACAGGGGCGCCGTTACTTTCCTGTCCCTGCAATAAGCCAACAATATACCGTTAGTTGTAGTTTATAGGCCTACATGCAATGTGTGAGCTAACGTGCAAAAGAATGCTGAAACTAATCCTAACCCTAACCCTAACCCTTACCCTAACTCTGATGCATGCACGTCACTCACACGCTGCTTTTTTTATTCTCACAGCGTTCTGAGTAGACGTGTATCTGTTGCCAAGTAAGCTTTACAATACCATAATCATTATCATCTTGTAGCCAGTCTGGGCCGTAGCGATCTTAATGGCCTAGCACCGTAGATCAGCTGGAGAAGCGCCGAAGTTATGACCGTTTCGCTGCAGTCAGTTGTTAACATATGACTCGACGACTGGCATGTTAGTTTTAAATCATCGATTGACAATGATGAGATAGTCGTTTAAGTTTTTTTTCGGGTAAATCACGTATAGGCTAGTGCTTACTTATCATAATGTTTTAATTTACGACTAAACACTCAGTGATGCTTATCTTGTTTGTTCGTGTTTCAGATGTTGACGATGAGCTGCTACGAAAGGTAAAATGTTTGTTGTTTATTTTGCTACATCGCACGTACTATGTTTACGAGGCGCGTTCAAAAACTTCTGCGACCTGATTGTAAAAAGTAGTAAGCTGTAATGCGGACTTCTGTTTGTGATAGTTGTAAACTAGTTTTTGTTACAAGTTTAATGCGGTTACTTGCCACGACAGTTGGTTTAACCAAATCCGTGGTTTTTGCGAGACAGAACATGATGTACTGTGCAGTGTTGTACAAACTGTATTTAGGAAACTAATTACGTGGCTTAGTAAAGACGCATGCGGCATAGCGAGAAATACTGGGTAGGATTGGGTGTTCAGGGAGACGGCAGCTGCGAGTATTCGGACGAAGTGACTGGGTCTGAGAGTGACGTCAACGTGGATGCTTGGATGAGACGCGAGCAGGCAAGTCACGAGGCGGCTGCACTCAGTTTGTACAGCGGCAGCCAGACATCGTTCCGACTCAGCGACTTCGACCGATCGACCTTTTACGACTATGACGACGACGACAACAACTACAACAACTACTACAACAAGTACAACGACAAAGATAACAACAACAACAGCTGCAACAACGACAACAACGACAAAAACGACTGCTACAGCGACGACGACGACGACGATGAACAGGTGAACGCATCGTCAAACTCCGAGGAAAGTCGCAGCTTGCAGTCACAGCCACACATCAACGAGGTGACCGTTGTCTACGTCAAGTATCCGGATGAGTGTTGTCCCAAGTGTTGCACGGCGTCTTGTGGCTCGTTCTGGGAAGCGTTCGACCGGACGCGCGTCGGTCGTGTCTGGTTCAACTGGCGAAACGTGAACTTCATCCTGGTCGAACACAAGTACTTCGAGACGTTCATCATCGTCATGATCTTGATCAGCAGCCTGGCGCTGGTCAGTCAGTCAATAAATGAAATATTTTTTTTATTAAAATTGGACAAAATGTCATGCCTGTTCCCTTTAGCTTCTGTGTTGTACTCAGAGCCGTTTCGACATTTTGGCAGTCATATTCCTGCACATCCAAAGTTGTCTTAATGCCGTTGTCAATAGGCCTATTTGACGTGATATACATTGTGTCTCTATAAAAAGTGGACCCCTGGAATGTCCCCACTAATTGTGTTATACCAAAACTACCATTAATGTAAGTTAGTGTCTAGTATTTTGCAGTTAATTTGGAAAAAGTGCACAAAATTTTACTTAAAAGTATGAACCATACATAAAGACATCTTATTTTGAAAAAATGTGGTTTGAAGCTGCTGTGTTGTGAACTTCATATTTTTAGTAATGCACTTTAAATGTCGATGAAACTGAAATTGTCCTGTGTTTTTTCTAAAGTGATTATGTCATGTTACATGGCTTGATTTACAGTTATTATCTCTAACATTTTAGACAAAAGTAGTAACTTTTTAAAAAGTTATAGCTATTTGTTTTGGGGTTTCACTTTTTATTGAGACACAGTGTAGAATTACGTTATAGTGCTGTCCTAGTTTGTAGTCTCTCTCTGTATTAGCTACTTTCAGTGATTACGTGGCTGTCCGTTACTATACGTTTTATAAACATTGTTTATTTTTATTTTATTATTTTTTTATTTTCATTTTTAAAATTTTTTTTTGTTATTTGACTGATGAAATCGAAGGGCTTTTGTATTGTATCGTGGAAGATTTTTGCACCTAAATGCATAACGAAATGATTTTATTTTCAACAGTGTTTCATCGACGAGTGACCACCAACGACCAACGACCGACCGACCGACCTCCCTTCCTTCTTGGAAGAACCTTTCTGGAAGAACTTCAAACGGCCATATTTCCATAACGGTACCAGATAGACTCATGGTCACAATGGACCACCAATAATAAGTCGCCCACCGCGAGTCGAATGGTCACGCGACCGATGACGTCACGCGACCCCTAAAGGTTAAAGTCGTGACTTCATTATCTTTGAGACGCCATATCTCCATAACTGCGTCAGATGGACGTATGGTCGCAATGGGCCGAAAAAAACGAAAAATCACTTGAGAGAATACATCAAAGAATAATGCGTGCAGAAGTACATTAGATTGGTCACAATCTAATAATATTTTTGTTGTTGCTTGTGATTAGGCAATCGAAGATGTCAATCTGCCGCAGCGAAAAATACTCAAGATGATTCTGAAGTACATGGACAAAGTGTTCACGGTGATCTTTGTCCTAGAAATGATTATTAAAATGAGCGCATACGGCTTCAAGAAATACTTCACGGACGCGTGGTGTTGGCTTGATTTTGTCATCGTTGCCGTAAGTCATTATTGCACAATATGTGGTCTTACGTTTTGCATCATTTTCGTGATGCTGCCCCGGCTAAGCATAACGTTCTGTAAGCTAGCACTATTAAAAAGCTATATATTATAATTAGCGAGGTTTATGTACTAAAGCCATGCAAACTTACAAGTCGAGAATGAAAGGCTATAAAAGTTTGTTAGCGTTTCCGGTTTCGCCCAATAGCCTTAAGATGTCATTTTTCGGCAGTCACGCACCTCAAAGTTGTGACGGCCAACGTCATGTTAACAGTTGACTTAACAATTTCATTGTAAATAGTTGACGATAATGAGACTTAGGGGCCTACGCTATTGGCTAGCAACCCATTTTAAAGTTTAACTTTTACTTGTCTCGGATGCAGTAAAAAGCAAGTGCTATAGGTAAAAAAATGCGCGTCGACTGTCTTACTACAGGCGAGATGACACTGCGTTGATTGTAGATATCCCTGGTGAGTCTGGGAGCCGAGATTCTAGAGATGGGCAACATCGGTCCGTTCAGAGCGTTACGAACTCTACGTGCTCTTCGACCTCTGCGAGCCGTCTCGCGCTGGGAAGGCATGAGGGTATATGTATAGCTACCTCGTTGCTTTGCAACGTATTTCACCGACGAACGATAGACCTACATTACTCACCCGGTCTCGGTCTATAGTTTGCAAAAGCTAAGTGAGTGATTAGTGCATGGGCGCAACAATGTTGACATATTTCATTTTTATTAAAGTTTCTATTTTATTGCGTTTAGTTTTGACTTATGCAAAACTTGAACTCTAACCCCGCCCAGTCTTATAATCACTTGTTAAATTTTTTTCACCAAAAATCATCAAGTGCAATTGCAGTTAGTGGAAAGTTTGCTTGAAACTAGACTTTTACGTGTACATTGGCTCGATGTCAGTGATTTAATTAATTTTAGCCTGTCGGAAAATTTACTTTCTAAAATACAAAATTTGAAGCGGAAAATTACAGGAATTTAAGGGCAGTGTTGAAATTTTGAGCTTCGAATCTTTTCTGTTTGAAATTTCTAGCGATTTGTCGGAAAATCGCAACTTTCTGTCCCTCCTCAATTTTTTCCGCCGTGTTCGAGTTACACTAAGCAGTAAAGGCAATATTCTTGCGGACAGTAAGTTAAACTAACAGACATTGTTGGGTTTGCATGCAGGTCGTAGTGAACGCGCTGATCCAGGCAATCCCAGCCATCTTCAACGTACTGCTCGTCTGTCTCGTCTTCTGGCTTATCTTCAGCATCATGGGCGTCAACCTGTTTGGCGGCAGATTCAGCAGCTGCGTCGACGAGTACATGGAAACAGTCAACTTTAGCATCGTGTCGTCGAAGAACGACTGCGACATCCTGGGCCCCGTCTACAACTACACCTGGTCTTCACACTACAACTACACGTGGTTTACGCCAAAAGTCAACTTCGACAACTGCCTCATTGCCTATTTGGCGCTCTTTCAAGTGGTCAGCGTTGACAAATGCCTGTTTTCATTGTCGCTAACAGTGTTGTAGATGTCGTACTATTTGTTAGAAACACGTTGTCTCCTCTCGTGCTGTCGCGAGAAATCGCTGAATTTAAAACTATTTATCGTTATAGCGTGCTGTCACAAAAAGCACCTTATAATACGAAGTAAGCTTATTTATTGTGCTTGGTCAAAATATACGCACAACCAATGAAGTTAACGAAGACATAATGTACTACAAGGCCTAGGCTAAAGCCACAAAGAACAAGGTGGTCAAAGTTACGGCCTTTAAGAGCAGAGCCAAGACCTAGATCTTACATGACTGACTGAAGCAAAAATTTTAAAAATAAAATATCTTGTTAACGTCTCTACAGTCTATCTCTCACCAGATTTCATTTTCGGGCATGTGACCCATTATAAAGCGGTTCGTTGTCCTGTGTGAAAATTTATGAGTAGTTGTTGAACAAAATCACATTTTAGACAACAAGGCTAAATTTCTAAATCTTGGCAAGACACGGCTAACTCCAAATATAGTTAGCTTTAAGCTTAAGGTCTAACATTTCAGTAGTTTTTTTGCAATATTTAAATTAACACCTAATACATACCGGTACGGGCCCATTTTTACCGAGTTATGTACTGTTTTTGGCAACTGTAGTAAACGTTCGTAACATCTAACTTTGGCGCATTAATAGGGAATTTGATATTAATTCAATGCGATGATATAATTGCGTTTATTAATTAGGGCGAACTGCCTTTATTAAATTTCGTTGCAGTTTAATATCAGTGACTTGTTGAAATGCCATTCGTACGCGTTCGTATTTTGTGTGCTTCAGGCAACGTTCAAAGGCTGGATTGATATCATGAACCACGCTATTGACAGTCAGGAGGTAACGCTTGAATCCGTTTACTTGATTTAGTATAGCCTAATACAAATCAGAACATTTAGACCATTGTTTTTCGTTGCATTCAACTTTTGATGGCGCTGTCGTCGTGGCACAACCAAATAGCCTTTGTATACAAAGCCCAAAAGCTAGTACACGTTTCACAGTGCCGCTGAGGATAGAAGGCTGAGTTGATTTGGGTATTTGCTGCAGATCGGAGTGCAGCCGAAGCGCGAGATTCGAGTGTTCATGTATCTTTACTTCGTCTTCTTCATTATCTTCGGCTCGTTTTTCACGCTGAATCTCTTCATCGGCGTCATCATCGAAAACTTCAACATGCAAAAGAAGAAGGTAACAGCTACGATATTTACGATGTCTGTACATTAGCGTTTAACTACTGGTTTGAAAAATTACTTACAACGTTTTGGCGATATTTTGTGGGTGAGGGAAAAGGCATCAGGCCTGTTAAAATATCAACAGTTTTCATATTATTGATATAAACATTTTGGCTTATAAGTCTATTTACAGTCATCATATTTTATTGGACTTGATAGCTCACATCAGTCTCGAGTTCGTAGCCATGATCACAACTGAACTAAGAAAAAGGTTTTTTAATCACTAATATTGTAATTTTTTTTACCCTCGGTACTCCGTTCCCGAGGGAGCCTAAAAATTAACTACGAAATACAAAGGTGGGTACGATCGTCAGTCCGTGCAGTCAGCGGCCGGCAAACTATCGTGCAACAAAACAGCATTGAAGCGCTGCATCAAAACAGAAATCCTCTGAAACAAATATTGTATATTGTACTTATATTGGCAATATAATTTTATCGGTACATGTTTCTAATCTAATCTGAAATTCTGAAGCAACAGTGTTTGATTAACAGGCAGGCGGATCGTTGGAGATGTTTATGACTGAGGATCAGAAGAAGTACTACAACGCCATGAAGAAACTCGGTTCCAAACAGCCGCAGAAACCGATACCAAAACCAAAGGCATGTTTCGAAATTTACATCGTTATAAACTTCAACTTACAAAGTACGTCGAGTAAATTAATTATTTTCACCAAAGAAACAAAGTGAACATTGGAGGAGATTATGAGATTGGTCGTTCTGTGTGTCCGTGTGTGTGTGTCCGTCCATGTGTTTGTGTACATGTAATTTGAGGCGCCATATCTCCGTAACTGTGCCAGATAGACGCATGGTCACAATGTAGTAAGTAAGTAAGTAAGTAAGTAAATGATTTATAAAGCGCCAAAGTCTCAGAAAGAATCAGGGCGCATGTAGTAGTAGTAGTAGTAGTTGTTGTTGTCGTAGTGTTTAAATTACTCCACTTGGTAGAGATCTGCACTCTTATGAGCGCTTTCTAGTTAGGTTAATTATTGCATTATGTTGGCAGATAGTGTTTTCGTTAAAATTCAGCTTATGGTGGACTTTTTCCCCTACGAAAGGGTTTTTTTACGTGCGAGAGCATGTAATGCTTTGCGCGTTTTAGCCATCATCTGGGCGTCCGTCTGTCAGTCTGTCTGTCACACTGTGGTATTGTATCAAACAGACGCAAGCTAGGATCACTAAATCTTCACTATGGGTTGCCGCAAGGACTCCAGTTTATCGTGACAAAATTTTGTGCGCCTGGGTGAGGGGGTCCCTTTTGAACTGGGGCGTTATAGAGGGGTACCCCCTAAAATTTGCTTCACCTCTATTGGCTGGTATAGCCTGTAAACGGTTACAGATAGACACAGACATGCTGCTTATCATAACAAACACTGGTGATGAGCTTTATAAGAATGTCAACATCGATGACCTTGAATGACTTTGAACTCCCAAAATAGGGAATTATAGTGTTTTTTTTGTGATTTTCGGCTGCGAGGTACACATGGAGAGTTTTGCGTAGAAATGGCTGGAGATAGACAAGGACAACCTGCAAACAAGAACTGCCAAGGCTCTCGCCCGTCTCATGAGCTTTGCTCAAGCCTTACTTGTATGAATTTCACACCAAAAGATTTCTGCTTTTGATAGTCTATAGAATGATTCGGTTGAAAATATAGCGAGAGGTTAAGTAAGCTATAGAGTTAGTTCAGCAAGTTGTATGGTTTGAGGGCGATTGATCGTGCGCTGTTTGTGTCGCAGCTTTTGATTCAGCGATTTTTCTTCGCCGTCGTGACCAATCAAAAGTTCGATATTTTTATCATGATCGTGATTCTACTCAACATGATTCTGATGGGCCTCGAGCACTACGAGCAGTCGGATCAGTTCGAGTACGGCCTGTATGTCGTCAACACGGCTTTCATCGTCATCTTCACGTCCGAATGTCTGCTCAAGCTCATCAGTCTTCGACTCCATTTCTTCAAGCAGGCGTGGAACGTCTTTGACTTCGTCGTAGTTGTCGTCTCCGTTCTTGGTCAGCCTCTACTGTTACTGATAACTGCGTCACAGCTTTCGAAAATATATTAATTATAAAAACGCGTATTCTGATTATTTCTGAAGTTTGCTAACTGGAGTACATTTCTAATTTTTTCATATTGATCAACGCGTAGTTGTTTTTTCAGAGCACGTTGCCGTGCATCGTTCAGTGCAATTGTTCAAAAATAATATTTTACAAGATAGAATAACGACACCTTTTAGACGCGGTGGGAAGTTTATTGGTACTTGACACATTGTTTCCAACTCTGTCACTGAAAGTATTTGAAAATCGGTCTCAGTTTGGCAAAGGTATGATAAATAACGCAATGGATAGGTTTTCCTGAGACACGTTGTAGTTACGGCGTGGTTTTGCAGGTCTGTTTCTGGCGGACATTATCAAGCAGTACTTCGTGTCACCGACATTGCTGCGTGTCGTGCGTATCTTTCGCATTGGTCGCATCCTGCGTTTGGTCAAGTCAGCCAAGGGCATCCGTACGTTGCTGTTCTCGCTGGCCGTGTCGATGCCTGCGCTTATCAACATCGGTCTGCTACTGTTTCTCGTCATGTTCATCTTTGCCATATTCGGCATGTCATTCTTCATGCACGTCAAGCACACGAACGGCATCGACGACCTCTTCAACTTCGAGACGTTCTTCCAGAGCATGATCTCCCTCTTCCAGATCTCGACGTCAGCCGGCTGGGATGGCGTGCTGGCGGGACTGATGAACGACGAGCCTCCGGACTGTAACGCTACGACGACTGAAGACAAGCCGAACGGCGACTGCGGCAACAGCGGTCTGGCCATCATTTACCTGGTGGCTTATCTCATCATGAGTTTTCTCGTCGTCGTAAACATGTACATCGCCGTCATTCTGGAAAACTTCAGTCAGGCAGGATTTCAACTACTCCGCTTACTGCATGATTTCGCTTCCATTATTATGCCGCAGTCATAACTATTAGACGTTTGCGTCTTGGCCGTCCGTCCATCCGTCTGTCTGCCTGTACGTCTATCTCGCATTGAGCTCCTTACTCGTGAACAAAAAAGTTGAAAAAAACATACAAAATTAATCTGAACGTTTCCTCGGCGAGGGTAGGAACAACAGGTGTTACCGTGTACCAAGCTTAGTTCAACACGTCAAAGTTTAACGTCAGCAGACGTCAAAAATTCAACGCTTGCTTTGTGTAGTCAGGGCTTGTGCGATGTCCTTATTCACTGACAATGCCTGACTGCGACTTTCTACAACTAGACAGATGGCCGCATATTATGTCGACATTTGGTTCCAATATTTTTTTGTTAGAATGCACGACAATTTCTGCTTGCAGTGTAATTTTTATGTGGCATTTTTCCGGGAATTGAACTGTACTATATTATACCGAGCCATAAATTCTGATTTAGTTAATTGATAATTTTACACTTGCTGTAAATTTAGCAAACGTCCCTCAAACGCGCATCACACGACAAAATGTAACAGAAGATATTTTTGTGAAAGTTAAAACTTGTATAAGGGTGCTAAGGCTGATGATACGAGTTCATAACATCAAAGACCACCGGACGTTAAACAAATAATTTGAGTAAAGCTTACGTGACGCGCGATAGCAGCGGTTCTGCCATTTTGGCAATTAGTGTACAGCAATAAAATAATAACGCGTCTTGAAAGAGTACTCAAATTTGAGGCCTCCGTGCGGTAGACTTTTTGAGTTTAAGAGATCGAAATTCAGATTGTCAAAAATGTACGCTCTATGCTAAAAATTTAATACGCAGGATGTCCAGGTCTATCTCCAGCCATTTCGGCGCAGTTCACTCTTAAAATGTGTGTCGCAGCCCGAGTTTGCGACAAACCTTTATTTTGGGGGTTCAGGGTCATTCAAGGTTATCGATGTTGAGACCCCTAAGAAGCTCGTCACTAGCGCTTGTTTTGATAAGCCGGATGTCTGTGCCTATCTGCAACTGTTTTTATGCTAGACGAGCCAATATCAGTAAAATAACCACTTTGTAGAGGAGTACCTCTCTTTGACGCTCGCGTGCGCAGGCTTCCTTGAATTTAGGGGGTCGGCACTTAGACTGCTAGAATCTGCGTTTAATGCTCAAAATTTCACTGTGCAGGTTGTCTTGGTCTGTCTTCAGACATTTCGTCGCAATTCACTCTTGAAATGTGCGCTGCAGCCAAAAATTGCAAAAAATTACTAAAATCTATTTTTGGGGGGTTCACGATTGTTTAAGGTCATCAGTGTTAATAAATCTAAAAAATAAATCTAAAAAGCTTGTCGCCAGCTATGACAAGCAGCATGTCTGTATCTGTCTGTAACCGTTTTCACACTAAAAGAGCCAATAGCGGCAAAATAACGTTTTTAGGGGGTACCCTTCTTTGACGCTCTCGTTCAAGGTGAACCCCTTCACCCAGGGTCACGAAATTTTGTCACGAAAAGCTAGAGACGTTGGGGCAGCCCATAGTAAAGATTTCGTGATCCTAGCTTGCACCGTTTTGATACAGATCACGAGTGTGACGGACAGACGGACGGACAGAAGGACAGACGCCTAGACGATGGCTAAGACGCGCGAAGCATTCTGCTATCGTGCGTAAAAACTAAACCAGCGACGCATCTCTTGCGTATAATCACGGTCTGTGAAAAACAACATAGCCCACACGTCAAAACGTGTTGTGTTGTTTTGATACTCAGGCGACGGAGGACGTGCAGCAGGGTTTGACTCAGGACGACTTCGACATGTACTACGAAGTCTGGGAACGATTTGACGAGAAAGCGACTCAGTACATCGACCTCGATCAACTGTGTGCGTTCGTCGACACGCTCGAAGAACCGCTGCGCATTCCAGCGCCCAATTTGTACAAGCTGGTGACGCTCAACATTCCAATCTGCATCGACGAGCGCGTACACTGCGTGGACATCCTCGACTCCCTGACCAAGAACTTTCTCGGCACGGCTGACGACGACGGCGGGGACCTGGCCGACATAGCGCCCGGACCCGAGCGCAAAGACTACCAGCCGATAGGCAGCACTCTGCAGAGGCAGAGGCAGATCTACTGCGTCCGAATCATCCAGAGGGCTTGGCGAAGAAGACGTCGTACTGTGATCGGCGACGAGAAAACTGACGTAGCTGACGACTCACGTGCCGGCAGCGACAGCGTTGTAGTCGACGTCGACCTAGGCACAGACAACGACTGACTTGCTCAACAACTAGCCATATCAAACCATCACGATTGAGTCTACCTGCCGTCTCATCCGATGCATTCAGAAATAGAAGAGTTATAAATCACGATTGCTCATTCAGCTGTGCATAAGCCTACGTAACGCGTTCTTTCAGCAGTAGATCGCGTATAATCCGAATGTGTCTTACATGATGATAAAAACGACATTATATGATCGTAACTAACATCTCGGTTTGATGACGTCATCGGATGTAGTGCTTTGCTGCTAATTATTGTATACTGCAGTACTGCGAACTCGTGTCAGTTCATTGCCATATTCTGTCAAACGGCATTACCGCATGCGCACCAGTTTCAGTCATTTGTTTATTGGATGCGCAGTTTAATCTGCAATTATAAGGCCTAACGTTACCACGAGACCATTGATTAGGTTTCATACTTTTGCGAGTTAGGTCTTAGTTACATGCAAAGTAAAACGTTGCACAGATTTTGCAAAAATCTAGCATAATCCAAAGCAACTGACAGACCTCGTGCTAGATAAAACGTTTGTGCAATATTTATTTTGCATGTAATGTAACAACGGCTTTAGCCTACATCCGAGCTGCATTGTGATTGTCATACTGCTAACTGACACATATCGTTTGTTATTTCTTGTGCTTGTACGCTGCAATATTCTGTCCGCTTTTTCTCTGGTTCTCTGCATGTTTTGTTGCAGGCATTCAGCCTACCGCAATAGCATCACAGTTCGTTCTGTTCGATACCGGTAACGCGTGTCGCCTTTGCCTCACGGGTGACTGATAAAATGCGGGTAGTCTAAGTGCAGGTATTACTGCAAAATTTTCAAGTTATAAAACAAATTGTAGGTTATTCTAATGTACGAACATTAAAAGCTTACACGTTTGACGTGCTGGCCTAAATGTCGTTCGATTGTTCATCTGCGCATGTGAACTATTTTGCGTTTTTGTTGCATCGAAACGTAAGTAGTCCTCATTTCACAAACCATCGTTAACAAACTGTGCTCTGCTTTAGTGCTGCCAGTTTTGTTCTTATGTTTTGTGTGTTTAATCAAATTAAACAAAGCTATACATCTGCACATGTACTTTGGTGTTATGTTTTAGGCGTATATACGAATGTTTTAGACGGTGCTAGATAATGTGCAAAAAGTGGAAAATTTCACAGGCGATAGCCCAATGTTCGCTGCTCACTATTAATTTATCCTGTCGAGCAATATATATCGTGCAGCAGAGGACGTAGTATAAGAAACAGTGTGATACCCCGTTTACAAGATGAAGCTGGCTCGACGAGCTAGCTCGATGTTTGCTTGATGTTTGCTTGACGTTTGCTTGATCGTGTAAACGGGGTATAAAACTTACGAGCCAATTAACGCTTGTCTCTGCTGGCTTCTGTTGTCACCATCTGCTTCTAGGAGGCAGGCCTATAAATCCTTGCCTCTCACATTTCTGACTCCCTTGCCTTTTGCTGATATCGATAGTCGATACCTGTAATTCAGTATGTAGAGCCTAAGACGACGATCACTTTGTGACTTTGCACGTGTCGCGAGCAAGACCACCATCAATACGTTCAAGTATTTATGACTTTGTTGTCATACGGTTTAAATGCTGTGAATTTTATCTGCTACATTTCTCACTAGCGGAGTTATTAATTTTTAAATATCGATGACAAAATACTCGGGGCCGTTTCCAGCATGGCGTTATACTGCAGTCACTCGACTAGAAATGAAATCGCGCAATCAGCGTAAAAGGGCCTAAAGCAAACGATGCACACGTTGTTTTTGGCAGAAGACTGAAAAATCGCATTTTAATTAAAATGTCAAACCAAGCGAAAAAATCATAGTGCTAATAAGTTGACCACGGAATTTCCCAACAAAAAACGGACACCGACTGTGACGTGTGGACAATGTTGCGACTTCAGTTTTCAACAGGACAGCGCGCCTGCCCACCTCACGCGTGAGACCATGCAAACTCTCATAACTTGAGAGATCCCTGCCGACTTCATCACTCCAGCTATATAGCCACCATCAGCAGTCTTGACTTTTGACCTGAACCCGGATGGCTAACAGATTTGGCGAAAGCTTCACTGTTGTTGGCAACCTCTGCATCCATGTACGTGCTGTAGGCTTTATTTGCAATGACCAATTTTACTGAAACTTAGCTGTTTGTTTGCAGTTAGGCTTCTGCTGGCACCTATATGCTGCATTAGTATAAAATTTTGTTAAAATCTGATAATGTTTATTATAGGCCTAGTTAAGAGAGTGTTCTGTTTTTTTCCGACGCGTCAGGTAAAGGTAAAGGTAAAGTCCACGTACTTGCTATAGCGCTTCTTACATGCTTCTTCAAGACCAAAAGCGCTTTACAATCTTGGAAGTGGCAGCTGATTGGCATGAGCTAATGATACCGCAGCGCACTATGCGGCCATCCATTGCCCGCG
>Ga0209671_1003077_pt1 | contig 15821 bp, 7 predicted proteins | sample WorMetHERISLAND2_2_FD_187401 | JGI IMG/M metagenome (GOLD analysis project Ga0209671, IMG submission 187401) | Marine gutless worms symbiont microbial communities from Max Planck institute for Marine Microbiology, Germany - Olavius geniculatus... | ecosystem: Host-associated > Annelida >...
AAACATTTGCAGATAGGCACAGACATGCTGCTTATTATAACAAGCATTAGTGACAAGCTTTTAAGTAGAGTCAACATCAATGACCTTGAATGACCTTGAACACTGAACGATAGAGAGTGTTTTTTTTTACAATTTTCGCCTGCGGCGCACATTTCAAGAGTGAACTGCGCCGAAATGGCTGGAGATAAACCTTAACAACCTGCGTAAGTCTATGAAATTTTTAGCACAGAACGTCCATTGTTAACAATTTAAATTTCGATTTCTTAAATTCAAGGAATTTTCCGTGCGGAGACCTTAAATTTGGGTATTCCCCCAAAACGCATTGTTACTTTGTTGCATGCTGTACACGATTGCCCAGGTGGCAGGAACGCTGCTATCGCGCGTCACGTGAACTTTGCTCAAATTACTTGTTTTTCGGTGTTGTGGTTATGATAGTTCTTGTCTGCGGAACTTTATTGCAGTTACTATGCCAGTGTCAAAAATGCGCAATCATTCAATAGGTCTATGCAATAACCGACATACATCCGAAATCATTGATAACGGTTGTCATAGGCCTATTTAAAACTGGAAATGGACAATGTTTTCATTTAACCGTTTTCAGAAGAAATTTTTTGTACTATCTTTAACTGGTTAGTGGTTGTGTTATTTTTTAAAAATCGGGCCAATATCTGACACATTCATAACGGTAACGAAAACTTTAGTTTTATTTAGTTTATTTGGTTGTTCTACATGTATACTCTTCGTCGACCCAAACGCAGGCCTACATAGATCTATTATACATGTCTGGCGGATATCCTGATGTTTTGGTTTGATGCATGGGTTTTTAGGGTTTTCGATCCGGGTTTACACGAACCCCAAAACCCGGGTAACCCGGGTATTTTTAAACCCCGAAAACCCGGGTTTGGGCTGCCTGTAAACATGGGTTTCTGGGTTTAAATTTTGACTTACAATGTGTAACTAAACGTCAGCAGTATCTCGAAATAACAGCTAGGCGTGCAATCCTCCTCTTATTTTGCATTGCACTGCGTTTACTAGGCCTATGTGTTCCGCAGCATCACTCGCTCTAGTCATTCATTCAGAATGGAACTCGCTGTTGTTACCGACGCTGCAGTGGACGTGGAGAAATCTTTAACTGCGTTTTAATTGCTTGAAAGTCTCTCGCACAAATGTTGTCAAAGTCAAAGTCAAATTGGCTAAAATTTAGTTGAATATGACTTTTTAACATGAAAATCATTTGAGTTAAGCTTTGATTTTGACTGAAGTCAAATATCGCTTAAATTTATAGTTTCAGGGTGACGTTTCAGTATAAAATCTGCTCAATCCAGACACTGTCGGTTTACTCGGTTCACCTGCTCTAGCGTTGTTAGACAGTCGAGAAACGCAACACGCCCCGCATTCCCCCAATCAACCTACAAGACCCCGAAATAGTCCTACGTTTAATTTGTGCCGGTAGGCCTAGGCCTACATGTAGGCCTACTGTCGAGTACGACGTACCGATACTTATCTTGGAGGCAGTTCTTGTTTTTACAACTGCGGTACGCTGCGCATTTGAGAGATTCGAAAATGTCACAAAAACCATAATTGCCCTGCACCGTTTCTTAGCTGAAGCTGCACCGAAACTCGCTGTATAATGTGGTTTGTAGACAAATTTACTTATTTATCTACTTATTATAGCAGTCAGCTGGACAAAGCCACTGATGTGGGTGCACTGTGCATGCCGTTTAAAAAATATCCGCCCAACCTTATTATTAATCAATATTTTTTCACGTCGTGTTATTTCGCACACGCGTGCCTCATTGTTTCTGCTAGTTATTGATGGTAACCTTTTGTGACAGCGCGGATTGCAGACGACGCATTGTATGTCGATAACCGTTGGCAACCATCTTATTGTCTGTTCAATGCTATGCATAGCACTGAACAGAGTATAAAATCACCTGAGTGTCCGTGCGTGCGTCCTACTTTTCTTAAGCTATCTTCCTTTCACCTTTCACCCTTCCTCTTTCTTTTTCCCTTCTCCTTCCCCTTTCCCTTCTCTTCCCTTTTTCTTACCCTTCCCCTTCTTCATCCCCTTTCCCTTTTCTTTCCCCTTTCTTTTTTCATTTTTCTTTCTTTTCCCTTGCGTCCAATATTTGAGGCGCTATATCTCCGTAAGAGTGCAAAATAGACTCATGGTCACTATGGACCACTCATATGAAGTTGACCCCCGGGAGTCGAATGGTCACGTGACCGATGACGTCACGTGACCCAAAAAGGTCAAACTCGTGACCCCATTATCTTTGAGGCGCCATATCTCCGTAACTGTGCAAGATAGACGCATGGTGACGATGGACCATATATAGTAAAGCACTAGTGACGAATCGAATGGTCTCGTGACTGACAATGTCTGTTGTTTAGTTAAAATAATGCAGAAGAATGAAAGGATCATTGCTGCTGTACAATTTTAAATTAAACTGTTTAATTTTTTTACCGGTCTAAACAGCTCACTGATTATATTTGTACGGACATATACTGTAAACTGTCGAAATGCATGATTGGACAGACTCCGTGTTCATATGAACATTATCTTGTTTGAAAGAAATGTCTGAGAACGAAAGAACCAAAAAAAAATTTCTGTACGGCAGGCAGACAATGCACGCTGCACGCGGAAACAATAACTCATACGGTTTCCAAACCCGGGTTTCTTTTGTAAACTTGGGTCTTCGGGTTTGGGAAAGGTCAAACCCGGGTTTCGGGTTCGGGTTTTGAAGTGACGTATTTGGGTTCACTGCAAAGCTGGTGGGGTTAGAAATGGGTGAATGGGTTGGGTAGTTGGAAAAAATTTACGACAGTCTGAATGCTATTGCAAAATTGCAAACACTATACATGTAGGTCTGATATATCTAATGGTGGGAGATCTTGAGACTTTTATGAAATCGTTAAATGTCTGAAATGGAATGTTGGATGCCGTAAAATAGGCCTACATACATATAAGCTAGAGGCATACATAGGCATACATGAAAGTTACTGTATTTATAGTTGCTTTATGTTCCAAAAAAACTTCTATAAACTATTGCAGGAAGCCTGTGAAAAAGAAGCTTAGTTCAAAAGGAAAGAAAGCTTAAACAGATGTGTTTTCACTCGTAAACGATTGCAGAAAACAGTTTGGGAGCAGAAGTGACGTCGTGTGGCAGAGTGTTCCAGACTCCAGAGTCGACTACCGGTGTCCTATTATAAGATCGCCCCCTGAAACGTTCCCCCGGCGACATTTTACTGGCAAAAATTTGCCCCCGGGGAGACTTCGTGTCCGGATAAAAAATCTCCCGCGTCATGAAAAATCCGCTTACCACATAAAAAATTCACTTTCCCATTAAAATGTCTCCCCCTTTAAAACGTTACTTGTGACATCTGAGGAAAGTCGAGTTCTTTTCACCGCGTAAGATCCTCTCCCCTGTGATAATGTCGACTCTCCTAAAACGTTAGTACATGTAGTTATAGGCAAAGTTCTTATGGCGCTCACTCAATGTATGCTTTTGCACTACCTAGGGAAAGCAGATAAAGCGAAATATGTGTTGAAATAAACAGAAAACCTAAAAAGACATCCCCGACATTATCGATCATAACTTGAAGAAAAATTAGCAAATTTTACTAATTTTTGGCAAAAATATTTTTGACACAACTGGCTATTAAATACATGTTTTAGTTTCCACCTTACCCAACGTCTGCTTTTGCACTACCTGCGGAAAGCCAACCAAGCAGAATACGTGGCAAAATGAATGAAAAAACGCCGATAAATTTTATCTATCCAAATCTGTGGGCCCCAACATCCGGTCTAATACAAGGTTTGACTGTCATGCAGCAGTGTGTCTATCAAATAAAATTTAGAAATGTTTGCGACGTCAAGAAGTAACTGGTACAGCCTAGATTGATCTGGAGCAGAACTTTGTCATACTGCTGTCAATAAATGTAGAAAGCGTTTCCTTGCCTGTGTTCGCATAGTGAACATACACTTCAAGCAATTTTACTACAGGCACTTAAAAATGGACAGCTTGATGAAGTATATAGTGTCAAAAATGTGAGCAAAATGTGTTTTTACGCAGTATGTTAATTAAGCAATCATATCGCATTGGATAAAAAAAGTCACATTTCGCTGGTTGTGTTTTCTCCAGCTAGTGCATAAACATACACTGGGTGAGGTGGGAAACTAAACGGTCATTTGATGGCAAGTTGTGTCAGGATGATTCGTACCAAAAATTATCAAAAAGTGATAATTGGCTTTCAAGTTACAGTTGAAAATGTCGGAAATGTTTTTTTGAGACACAGTGTACTATTATGACAGTGTACTGTTACATGTAAGCCTGTCGTTAAGAATTATTTCCCCCGCTACAATGTCTCCTCTCCGATGCTTAGGCCTACTAATAGCACAGCCTAGTCACGGCTTGTACGGTGGCAACAAGCTGTTGTATAGGCGATGTATCAAGTCAGTGGGAAGGCCAAAATTTCAACCCCACCGCTCCCACATTTTTAGCCGATTTTAATGAAACTAAAAACCAAAAAAGATATTTGGAATACGACCCCACGTGCAAAATTTGGTTGACGTGGGACGACAGGAAAAGGGTCTGCATAGAGAGGGCATTTTCCATTACTTTTGTGTTCTTTCCTTTTTGTATTCTTGCACACGCCTACAGGTCACAACAAAAGACCGATCACGACCATTTATGGCTCAAAACGCGTGTTTCCGCGTAAGGTAGTGCCTTTTGGGGGTCTCGATGATAAAAAATAATGTTTCGGGATCAAAACTTTCTTAAAAACGTGATTTTTGGAGCCTGAATAGAAATTTTAAATTAAATTTACGAAATTTTCGAATCGCGATATCTCGAAAAGTACACACTCGATCAACACGAAATTTAAGAGAAAATTTCAGATCACAAACAAACTTTGTGGGTGGTCCAGCATTACCCAATTATAATTCAAGATGACGGCAGCCGCTATCTTGGATTTTTGCACAAACAGCAATAACTCAGCCGCTGATTGACGTACATGAATGAAATTGTGCAGTAATGTAGATGGCTGCCACTGGAAATAGACCGTTTGACCAAAATCTGCGAACATTATGCATTAGCTTAGACATTTACATCTGGCTACTGAGAAGAGATTAAATGTCTAAGCTCATAAATTACTTCGTGTTTATACTTTTTGATTTTTGATGCTTTACATTAGCGCTTATACAACATTAAATGAATTGCTTGCAGATTTTTGCTCCTCGCGCGCTACTTTTCTAACGTAGCGAAGAGGAGTATATGAGATCAGCGTAATATTGAGGACCGACCTACCGACCGACGACCGCCCACCGACCTCTGTTCCTGGAAGAGCCTTCCTGGAAGAAGTTCAAACGGCCATATCTCCATAACTGTGCTAGATAGACGTATGGTAACAATGGACCGCCCATAGAAAGTCGACCCCCGCGAGTTGAATAATCATGTGACCGATGACGCCACGTGACCCCAAAAAGTCAAGGTCGTGACTCCGTTATTTTTGAGCCGCCATATCTCCGTAACGGCGCCAGATAGACGCATGCGTTGATGTATTACAAGACAAATGGCAACTAACGTTATCGATCATTATTGGAAATTTTTTCCTGTTCCTAAAATCGGGAAATTTTTATGAACTGCGAGAGACAATTTCCAATAACGATCTCTACGCCAGTCACTATTAATATAATATTAAACGGGTCTCAATTAGACGCCGGGTCTCTAATACAAGCCGAAAAAAACAAAAAAAGCTTTTAAAAGAATACAAAAAGAAAATGATGCGCGCGAGGAGTACATTACTAAATTTTGCACAGTGATTCGGGGCCCGAAAAGTAAGATCGAGTTTGTTTGGGATAAAGATCTGATAACTCTTTGTCCTATTTTACTCCCAATTTTTAAAAATTTGCATTACGGCTTAAGGGGACTTCAAAGCGATACAACTCGGTCCCCGTAAAAGATAATTGCGCGCTCTTTGCATCTACCCCCTATTTTGGGGGCCGGGCTGTCCGATAGTGTTATTTAAATTTTTTCCCTGACGACCCCTGTTGCCATCACAACGAATTTTGGGACAAAATTGACTATAACTCGGCCTCCGTGAAAAATAATTGCGCCCTGTTTGCACCTACCCCTTTATGCACAGCTGCTAGGCTATATAATGTGGCAATGGGACAAGATACCTCGTTCCACAGAACGTATTTCTAGTTTTCGAAAAAAACCTTTCCTGGTTTTTCTTGTAGCGTTGGCTTCAATTAGGTTTATATGGTTTAAACTCCCTTGGCGTTATTTATTGTTTATTGTTACTTACTCTTACGTAGGCATAGCCAGAAATTGGGAGTAGCAAAAGGCGAACTAGCCCCCAAAGGCCAAAAATTGAGGCCGAAAGCCGAAAACAAAGGTGGACTTCTTGGGGAGAAGCCTGTCGCCGGGGCGCAGCCCCGGAAGCAAAAGCTTTTCGGGGCATGAAAACCCCCTAAAATGCATACACTGAGTATAAATTTTATTAGTTTTACTGCAGAAATGCTAGGCAAAAAGGCGACTTTGGCATCTTGGGGGGCGATGGCTTCCCCCCTAAATCCGCCTATGCGTCCACGCAGCGGTCGTTGAGCAATCCAGACTGCACAAGTTCTCTGTCGCTTTTAATCAAGTGTAGCGGGCGGTAGTTACGCTATTGTGTTTTATCGTGCGTTTTTTGGCGCCGCCCTTCCGCTTCTTTGTAACACAACGCCGTTGCTTGCCTGCTTGCGCGATTTTATGTCGTTGTTTTACAAGGGGAGACTTTATACACGGGGCGATTTTATCACACCGACTGGGGCGGATTTATAGTGGGGGAGAAACTGTTTTTATGGTGCCGGCGAGATTTTAATAGAAGGGGAGAAAATTTAATACCGTGATTATCAATCAATCAATCATTTATTCGTCTAAAAACATATTACACGCAAGAAACTGCAATTTAACATTACACTGACAGGAACATTTAGGCCTAGGCATTAAGCTCTTACAGAAGTCCATAATAACAAACGTGAATACAAACACAATTTACGAACACAATTTGTGTATATTGTTATTTTTACCACAATGTAAATTTCATAGTTTCTAGATTTTATTTATCAACAGACACATGTTAAATTGAGTGTAGTGTAGTGTAGTTGAGTTTATGTTCAGTGTTTGTTTTATGGGTGTATTTCCTGCAGTGTTATAATTTCGTATTTGTTCACGGCAGTGTTTGATGCACGTTTGATGCGTCTCAATAAATCAGTCAATCATTCATTTATTAATTCATATTCAAAAATTACGAATAACTAAGATTTAAAACACGTTAGATAATCATTTAAATTTATACTTAAAATGCTTTGCTTAAACCTGTTTAGAGAAGTAAAATCAAAAAGCATTTCAGACGTTTAAAATTTTTTGACTAAAAATGTAGCTCTACAGTTATGAGTAAAAGATGGTTTATACAACTTATACTGATGACCACGAGTTCTAGTATAACTGCTTAATTGAAAAGACTCAGACATATTGACATCAGCACACTCAAATACAATTTTGTAGCACCAGCTGAGATCTAAGTGCAGACGCCTTAGTTCCAGACTTTGCAGTTTGAGCCTTTTTAACCTTTCCACATAACTGTAATTAGACAATCCAGGCAGCCTCTTTGTGAATTTACGCTAAACGCTTTCCACTGCCTCAATATCTTGAATTAAAAATGGTGACCAGACAACAGTGCTATATTCTAGCAACGGCCTAACATATACTAGATATGCACGAATAAGTAAATTTACATACAAATGAACGTATTATACAATTTGCTCTTTTTTGTGCTTTACTAACAATTTCATATGAACAGACGGCTTTAGGTCACTCTGTACAAGAATGCCCAAGTTACGACACAAAGTATTAAAAAACAGTACATTTTCTGCAATATAAAGACTCGGAAATACAATCTGCTTACCAATACTGAGAACAGAACATTTCTCAACTGATATGGACAGTTGCCATAATGCAGCCCATTTATGTAGGGCATTGATTGCCTTTTGCATTACACACATAGAGGATACATTTGCTACGTTTAAGTAGATTTTAACATCGTCGGCAAAAAAGCTTTACATGTACACCATGACTGCGCAATATTTCATTAAGTTCGTTTATGTAAATTACAAACATCAAGGGTCCAATTCCACTTACTTGGACAATACCACTCAACATATCATGTACATCCGACAACGACTGGGCTATTTTTGTCTGGTGAGTACGGCCACAAAAAAAGTTTCGTAACCAGGTTATAACGGAGCCACGTATGCCATAAGACATAAGCCTAGCAAACAGTTTGTTGTGCAAGACTGAGTCTAATGCTTTCGTAAAATTAACGTACACCACTACTGTCTGTTGTCCAGCCTGCAGGTACAGTGTCCAGTCATTAAATAAGACTCTCTAGTAGATTAGTTGTTGTTGACTTGCGTCGAAGAAAGCCATGCTGGGCAGCATTGAGAATGTTATCTTTTCTGAAACGATTTTTTTCTAGGATTTTGCTCAAAACACAAGTGAGAGAAATCGATCGATAATTTGCGACAGCTCATGATGTGCCTTTCTTGAATACAGGCACAATAACTGCTTTTAACAAGTCTGGTGGTACATAATCAAGAGATAGCTGAGTGAAGATAAGTGCAAGTGGTCTGCACATACAATCTTTCAGGCGCTTGAAAAATAATAGAGGGATTCTATCCGGTCCAGCAGACAGATTGCATTTCATTGTAGTTAATGAGTGAGCAATGTCTGATTCACTGACTGTTATGTTTTTGAACAAACTGACTACGTTTGTGTCATTGCACTGAGGAAGTACACCATTATCGATAGTTGCTACTCCCTTGGCTTGGCTTATATTTTACCGGATAGACTATTAATGTGACGCCGGCCACTTCAAAGCTAACGATACATCCCTGGGAAGCTGCTAACCCACCTAATGATATACAGTCATAATATTTCAGTAGTCAGTGCTGAACCTCATACCCAGGCATTGGCGTCGGCCACCACAGCGATAAACAGTGTCAATGTACAGAGAGAGCTATGGCATGTGCCTATATTAGCTTAGTTATAAGCCTACAGTGGGCTACTGGCGATAGGCCTTCTGTCGTATGCCTAAACTTGTTAACTAAAGGCCGTTACACGTCGTTGCTCAGTAGCGATGTGAGTTAGCCTATTTGTAAATTGAGGCGCATTGCGCTGCGCTATATAATTTGACGAAAGAATCCCAGCAATAAGAATCAACCGATTGACTGACTGTTGACTGCGCTGATCTGGTGCAAGTTGCGTGTGGTCCGAATGGATGATACAGCTTCTAACTCTCCAGCCGATGCTGGTAATTACGACTAGTTAAATATTATAGTTGATGTGAAAGTTTTCTTACCTACTGTAGTCGTCCGATCTACAATGTGAATTGTAGAACACATTGAACACAGTTTTTATGCAATGACGCTGGCAACAGACTGTGGACCGATTTAGTTATTAATGCTTTTACCATCAGCTTAGGCCTACTTAATTCCAAGATGAGCGGACAAAAGCTGTTACGCCGTATAAAAATACGAACAGACTGCGTGAATATTTTTGGTCCACAATGTAGATTAGCTATTAATACCGTATAAAATAATTACTGTTACTTTTCACCTTTTGTGTATTTAAGCTTACGTGTAATTTAATGCCACTATGTGTACTGTTCCATACAGTACTTCAATGTGTTCGGTACTATCCTATGTTAACAACAGGCATACCTTTAGTCGTTCCTGGTAGTGTGCATTAATGGTTGGCAGTTCTGCTTAGAGGTTAGCCTGATGATCGACGCGGTTAATCACAGTGTAGCACGGTAGTGCCTAACACTGTTGTAAGGGCGACTATCAAAGTCAATGGGAAACCCCAGATTTTGGGCATCCGTAACTGCCAAACCCCTGACTTAATCGACTTAAAATTTGACTTGGATGATTATGTCGGCCATGTACCCTACCTGCTAAAAATGGTACAAATCGGCCTAGCAGGGCCGGCGGGGCAAAGGGGTTGAATATAATGTTTAATTAAGTTATTTTTTTCTTTTCCTTTTCTTTTTTTAACTTTTTTTTGCCAAGCTCTGGAGAGCACATTTTTGGGAGCTGTTGCGACGGACCACTGTCCAGATCCTTCTTTCTGTAGTAGTCAGCCGCTTAGAAAGTGCACAGTTACTGTATAAATGGTAGTGTGTGCCGAGTAATAAGATGAATTTCTTCTTACTCGTATATTACAGTTATACACAGTAACATCATGACATCGTAAGCACTCCCAACCTCCGATACGGCGCCTGTACGGTTGCAGTAGCAAAGAACCTCGATCTGCATTGTCGCTTCCTCTTAAAGAGCTACCTGCCAATCAATCTTTACGGCCGCCCCGCTCAGGGTGTTGGCCTAGCTCGGACGTGCGTCGCCGTCGTGCAGCGCGCTCACTCTATAGATTATGTAACCCCAATCCCTAACAGGAGCATCGCCGTATTTTGGCGCTAGATGACGTGTTTCGGTGAAGATTGATTTTCAAGGGGGTCTTAACATTCATCTTTTAATATTTTTCGCTTCTAAATCCCCCAAACCGCAAATTTTTGGCCCATTTTCGGACTTCGAAGAATTTCGACTAAAAATGCTTAACAATGGAAATGCTCATCTACAAACTACCCTTAATCGTCGTCGTAGTTTCACAAAAGTTGCATAATGAATAGGCAATATGGCCTCGGGAATTTCAAATATGCGGTCATTTTGGACCCCCTGCATACAGGTCACGTGACACGGAGCATGCGCAGCGAACTTTTGGCTTTTAACATGAGCAAATGGAAGCTTGAGGCTTCATATCTCCTTAACGGTGCAAGATAGACGCATGGTCACAATGGACCACCAATAGGTAGTCGCCCACCGCGAGTCGAATGGTCACGTGACTCATAACGTCACGTGACCCCAAAAGGTCAAGGTCGTGACCCCATTATCTTTGAAGCGTCATATCTCCACAATGGTGCCAGATGTACGCATGGTCACAATGGGCCACCCATAGGTAGTCGCCCACCGCAAGTCGAATGATCACGTGATTGGGTTCGGTCACATTATTGCTTTTAACTCATAATTAAATTTACTAATAAAACAGCAAATATTAAATATAAAAAAACTTGGTCACGTCACGTGGGTTTGTAAGGACAGCCAGTTCGTCGTTCTATCACTTTGTGTCTTAGTAAAATGATTTCTGTCGTTTTGGATGTGTGACTTGGTCGCCCTTACACAGTAGTGTAAACTGGTAAGTTTTTTAATATGTAATATACCGATATGGGTGAAGCATCTCGCACGGCGCGTTTATGCACGGTTTATGTATACAGTTTCTGCATTCGGAGTCTCATGGAATCGCGCTGCCATTGTATCTCATGAGCATTGAGTTAATCGCATTATAGCAGAAATCTCCAACAGTTTCCACAACATTTACGTCATCTTTGTGGTCACAAAATTAATTAATTTCATCAGACTATGCTGATTTAGTAAGATATCGTAACTATAGTGCTGCTACTGCTAATGATGATGATGATGATGATGATGATAATAATAATAATAATAATAATATCGTAGGTGTTGTAGACACGGTACAGCATCTTATTCACGACCACAGTAGCACTGAGAAGGAACCACCGGACGTTCACATTCTACCGAAAATCAGTAAGTAGGCTTACATACAATACTTTGTTAAGATTAGCAGCCGTCGTTTTTTATGTGTAAGTTATACAACGTTATGTAGGCCTAAGAGTATATAGGTTAATGTTTCTCTTATGAGTCTTATCTGTCATACGATACTTTGGTTTATAGGTTAAGTGTCGACATTTATTGACACTTATTGACCTAGCGAAATGAGTAAGTAGTTACTTAATGACCGTCTTGTTCTTAGTTGGCACGAGGACTGTAGTAGTCATGGGCGTTGTGTGATGAGAGTGCAAATAGGCCTACAGGGTAACAACACTTGTTGCTACACTGTCAGGCTAAGCAAACAATAGCAATGATCGAGTGCTCATCGATCGGACATTCTCATTTATAGCTATTACTTGTAGTGTTGTTAAATTACCGGTAAGTTACCGATAACTTATCGTTAGCAAAAAATATATCTTTATTTTACCGGTAACTTGTGGGTAACTTACGGGTAACTTACCTGTGTCTTACCGGTAATTTAAAATTACCAAACGGTAACTTACCGGTAAGTTACCAACGACCACAACACTAATTATTTGTGAGATTACTAATAACTTTGTTAAGACAACTCGGATTTACCGTACTTCGTCTGCGTCTATGAAGTTTACGGAATATTCGAGCGATTTTCGTATAGAATGTATATATACGAATGTAGAGTTCCCGTCATGTCGTCTGGTGCTGTCAGTGATGGGTTTCTTCGTTTTCATCAACTTCTACGCACTTCGTGTTAATCTAAGCGTCGCAATCATAGCGATGGTCAACTCGACAGAACACAGAGTCACCTCGGCCGCTAATGTTACCAACAGCTCAACTTCCAGTCTGTTCTATCATTTCAGCAACAGCAGTACAGACCCTGATGACGACGACGATGTGTGTATTCGAGTCCAAACTCCGCTTACTTAGATTTGTTCTGGATTTGTTATAGCCTACGCCGCAATAAGGGTTTGCCCGTCTGTCCGTCTGTTTGTTTGTCTGTCTTCAGTGTCTTGTACGGACTGCTAGTGCCAACTAAAAAACAAAATTCATCCTGGTGACCAATGTAAAGTCAATAAGCAAGTAAAATGTGAATTTATATGGCAAACGCATAACGTTACAAAAAGCCCAGCTGTCGCTAAAATAGCCGACCGTACTGCTTGTCAGTGACCTTCAAGATCATTCAAGATCCATCATTTTTATTTGATCTGTAAGGGCGTATGCCACTTACTACTAGTGATTATTAGTACGTTTGGCCGTATCTTTCACCAATTTCGAGATATGGTCAGTTTTCCGTTGAATTTCCCACCCGCATCGATTAATCCCCAATTTCGAAATGTTCCCCGTGCACTAAATTGTTGAAATTTTGCGTGCCTGAGTTTAAGGCCCATAGATAATTAATTATTCGTGTCAAAAAATTTTCGCTTACGATCTAACACTTAGGCATAGTCACAATACATCCGTTATGGACAGACGGACGAACGACAGCCATGCCAATAACTTAACCGTTACTTGAATATACGGTCGACTAGAAATTAACCTCTAATGCGCCAACTGTGCCAATTTTTTAGCTCAAAAAGAGCAAAGCTTCGCCTCGGTCAAAAGTCAATGTAAGAGTTACGCAGTGCAATATGTAGACTTGGGTATTAGGCGTATTATAGGATAGCCGCACAATGAAAAATAATATTTTACGTATGACGTTGTTACAGCGGGTGAAATTCGCGTGGGATCGTCAAACGCAGGGTCTCGTGCTGGGCGCGTTCTTCTACGGCTACACGCTCACGCAGATCGGGAGCGGATTGATCTCGGATAAGTTCGGTGGCAAGCGCGTTCTGTTGCTTGGCCTGTCCTGGATGTCGCTTCTGACGCTGCTGACTCCGGTCCTCACAACGCTCGGTGGCTTCGCGGCTTTGTTCGTCATCCGCGTGCTCGAGGGCATGGGCTCGGTACGCGTAGCAACTAGCGATTCGCAGACGTTTTCTCGTGGTTTTTGTGTCGTTGAGTGTCTGAGAGTTATGTTAACGTCATAATAGGCTTAGTTAAAAGTAACGCACGCTTTCAAGGAAATATTAAATTATTGAAGTGTGTGGCACCATTTGTAATTGTTTTTTATTGACGTAACCGTTTTTGTAGCACAAAAGACAAACATGTGTTTATACATTACTAACGCTTCATGCGGCCGCCTTGATAGGCCGCGTTGCGAGTATGGCTCGTCCGTTCGTCTGTCTGTCTCACATCGGCTTCTATCTTGAAAACAACGAAATGTAGAAAAACCAGAACTGGAATGAGGTATGAACCTTTCTAAAAACAGAAGTAACCGGTGTATCAATTTTTCAGTTTACAAGATCAATGATGTAAAGATAAGACTAAATTCAAAATTTTAAGAAATGCATGTTTGTTGTAGATGTTTATTTGGGTTGGCGGATGACGCGCCGGGCGGCTCAGGCACTGACTAAAAACTAAGTCTAACGATGATCAAAGCAAAAAACTTCAACAGTTTACAAAGCTATGTAAGGGCGATATGAGTCGAAACTTGAAAACAGCAAAACGGCTTATATACTGTATAGCTATAAATTGCTGTTACTGGCACGCGGCCAGCGTTGCAGCTGGTGACGTCACAGGCAATGCATAAACTGCTGCTGGCTTACTGACGTCATAGTCACTATGACGTCACGCCACTGCGCGCACACGCAGACAGAACGATAAGTCTTGGACTAAAATTCAGACATGCCTGGACGTGTCCGTCTACCATAGGCATTGACATTCACTGCAGTATACGTGGTGTCAGCACGGACTGGTGTACTACATTGTTTTGGCTTGCGACTTCTGTTTGTGTATTTTTATTTCAAGTATTTAGAATGGCTTGTCTTGTAAGGGTCAGTCTGGAATTCAACACATGATAATATCGCCCCAAAATCATTTTGCTGTTTTCGAGTTTTGACTCATATCGCCCTTACGTGGCTTTGCAAACTGTTGAAATTTTTTGCTCTGATTTTTGATGTTTTTCAGTCGAATTTTGGCCAAATTTTTGGTATTTGATTTTATGACAATAAATTTATATACTGTTTTCAGAATACCTCCAAACGAGTGAAGGAAGTTGGTGCAAGGAAAAAATTATGTGCAGCCAATTTTGTCTTTGAATAAGAACGGTGAGTTGCTATGGCAACAGGGGTTGTCATGGGACAAATTTAAATGACACCATCGGATAGCCTGGCCCGAAAATAGGGGGTAGGTGCAAACCGCGCGCAATTATCTTTCACGGGCGCCGAGTTATAGTCAATTTTGTCCCTAAAATTCGTTGCCATGGCAACGGGGGTCGGCAAAAAAATTTAAGTGACACCGTCAAAAAACACGGGCCCGAAAAATAGGAAGTAGGTGCAAACAGCGCGCAATTGTCTTTCACGGCGGCCGAGTTATAGTCAATTTTGTCCCAAAATTCGTTGCTATAGCAACGGCGGTCAGCAGGGGAAAATTTAAATGACACCGTCGGATAGCCCGGGCCCAAAAACAGGAGGTAGGTGCAAATAGCGCGCAATTATCTCTTACGGGGACCGAGTTATACTACTTTGAACTCTTCATTGGCTGTAATGCAAAATTTTGCAACTTTTGAATGGTTGCTATGGCAACAGGCCTCGTTAGGGGGTAAATTTAAATGACACCGTTAGATTGCTTGACCCCGAAAATTGTGGGTATGCAAACACAGTATGCAATTATCTTTTACGGGGACCGAGTTATGCCGCTTTAAATTCCCCAGAGGTTGTAATGCAAATGTTCATAATTTTTTAAAAATTGGTCCATAAAAGGGGGTAAATTTTTTAAAATGTAATCGAAAACATATAAAGAATGTGTCCAGCGTCAGAACGCTTCGTTTGAGCCAAAGGCGTTACAACTAATATTTAGTTGTAACGTCTTTGGTTTGAGCCATTAGCGGCGTCGATAGGTCCAACGGGCTGATCTATAGCCATGCGCAAGAAAACAAGAAATTTGAGCAAAGCTCACGAGACGCGCGAAAGCCTATAGCATTTCCAGTTCAGTAGTTATAGTTTCGAAAATTGCATATCACTTGGACTCGGCCCATCGGGACCCTAATACACATCGGCCATAGGCGCGTGTGGCG
>Ga0209671_1003078_pt1 | contig 15820 bp, 8 predicted proteins | sample WorMetHERISLAND2_2_FD_187401 | JGI IMG/M metagenome (GOLD analysis project Ga0209671, IMG submission 187401) | Marine gutless worms symbiont microbial communities from Max Planck institute for Marine Microbiology, Germany - Olavius geniculatus... | ecosystem: Host-associated > Annelida >...
CTGTATAGATATTCTTTGCATGTTTTTGTTGACATTTTTGTCAATTTATTGTCGATATGTCTGCTTCTACGCAAAAGAAGAAGCATATAAAGGCTGTGCGGCCAAAGTTACGCGCTAAAGAGCCGTTACTTGGCGTTTTTATGTGGGGCATAAATTATTCGGTAAGTTATGTTCACTTATTTCTTCTGCATCGTGTCAGTTAGTAATACTGCTGTTTAGGGCCCTAAACTCATAAGCTATATGGAACTTGAAGTCACACTTTTGCCAATGTCTAATCATCTCAGATGTAGGCAGACTATAATATTATAGTCCTATGGTTAGGGGAAAGGGTTAGGGTTAGGGTATTAGGGTTAGTGCTGGCACTAACTTTCTTAACCTAACTCTGTTCCTACTAGATGTTTATAACCTGTATAGCGTATATAGCCTTTGAGTTTAGGGCCATAAACTGCATTTATATTCTGCATTTACATTGCAGTTTTACGTATTTAAATTTTGTGTTATATTTGAGTTATGTTTGTTTGAGTCGTGTTGTATGCTACACCAGTTACTATTTTGTTCATTTGACTAGGTGGCAGATATTTCTATATATTACTTATTAATGTACCATAAAACTTCTAATAAAAGTTTTCAGCGTTTATTTGTACATTTGACAGAATCCCCCCCAGTATTAATTAGAGACCTGGTGCTTATTGGAGGCCCGGCATTTATTTCTATCATGTACAAATGGCAAAATCACAGTCCACAGATAAAAGTATTTTTATCTGTGGACTGTAGGCAAAACACATGTAACCGTCAGTCAGAGAAATTAATGCTTATAATTTTTGACTTCTCCCAAAAACTTCAAATCTTGTCAACGGGCAACGGCATTCATTCTTGCATGCCTATCATATGTGCATTAAACTAACCACCCAGTATCATCACCATGCACACTGGGCCTGTTCTAGCACATCCAACTTAAAATACTGTCGAACACTAACAGCACCCACATGTCATAGTGAAGTGATATCTTATGAGTTGTCTCTGAAATTTAAACATCTCGACTTGTCTAGTCTGTCACGATCGTAAGTTATCCGATTATTGTAAACTCCAACTTTGACCTCACACACATACTCGGTATGGTATACCTGGTATGTCAAAATGTCACCAAAAAGCTAACTTGTTCTGTTATTTATAGTACCGGTAATTTAGAAATGGATTTTATTTTTATCATTAGGGAACTATATTGCCTGGTAAATGCATACTAGTTTCTTTACATTGTTTGGTATTATTGAAAATTATTGTACATTGAACATAAAGCAGAGGTTTTTAGTGTGTTTTTCTGTTTTTTAACTGTAGACCTACTTCTGTAGGGCCTACGATTTCGTGATAAATACCCAAATAGAGACCTATATACCAGTATATTGTGCCTACCAGGTTGGCACCCCACATCTATATGGGACCGGCATTTATTGGAGACCCGGTGATTATTAGAGACCTGGCGTTTATCTGTACATTTGACTAAAAACTCCAGCATTTAATAGAGATCTGGCATTTGATGGGGACCCGGCTATTATTAGAAGTTATGTGGTAGAAATTTATTTATGATAGAAAGTATATTATTCAACTGGATTATAATGACCTCTGCAAACACTTTCCGTTGCCTACTTAAAACTCATTGCTTCCAGCAGGCCTACTGTTCCCCCTAGCAGCTCAGCCAAATGCCTCAAATTCAGCCACTGGTTGACATTGTGCACTTTAAATATTCACCTACTTATTTACTTACTTACAACTTTTAGATGCGTGAGCTTTGTCGTGTCACTGGTCCAGTGATGTTGATGCCTGCTGATTTCAAAGCATTTATCAAAGTGCGCATCGACAACCACATGTTTAACAAGTAGGTTATCTTCTGAGATATGGTAGTTACATGGTATTGATATCAGTCCAAGATTTATCACCGACTCTCTGAAATGAATTTCTGAGACTAAAACCTGTCATTTTCAAAAACCACAAGTTTATTTGTGATTGTTGGACCGTTGGTATTTATTAATGTCACGTTACAGCGTATGGACACAATGTTGTCTTTAAGTCAGGATTAGTGTTAATGGTCATATCTAATGTGTTTTTTTGAATCTGGGGCAAAGTAGTTTAAACTACCATGTCAGTGTGTTCATGACTGATAACAACTGTAACTGTATCAGCTTACTGACTGCATTGTTTCAGAATTTTTGTGCTGTTGAGCAACAGGAAGGGTACTCACAGTGGCTTAACTATCCCCCTAAATCTGGAATCAAAATCGGATGCAACTTTCCCCCAGTTTTGGGCTCAGGTTCTCCCCCCACTTTCTGACTCAAGTTTTCTCCTTTATTTTAGGCTTCTTCCCCCTCTAAGGAGAGTTTTGTTAACGGTGCAAATTGAAAAATAAGGGGAAAGTAAAAAATAGGGTGGAAAGTTTTGTTAAGAGTGTAGTTTGCCCAGTGAAAAATAGAGGGGAAATTTTGATTTACAACCTTATGAAAACTCCCCCCCTTATTTTTCACTGGGCACTAGCTGCACCCACCAGATATATAAGGATAGAAGCCACTGGGTAGTCAGGCTAAACACAGGCCAACGATTCAGTTAGTTACTATTATTAACATTAATATTATTAACTTTGCACAAGCCTAGTACTGATTTTATTAGTTAAAAATTTAAACAGATGTATGTGCAGCGCATATGGTATATGTGTTTGAATGGCATTTTTGTCACTGGTGTTTATTTTTACAGAGAGAATCTTCCGAGCCATTTCAAGTACAAAGAGTATTGTCCCGTGGTGTTCAGAAAGCTACGTGAACGTTTTGGGATAAATGATGAAGATTATCAGGTGCTGGCATTTCTGTGGATTTTGTTGTTCAAGATACTCTTTGCTGGATGCTTTTTTTCTGTGTGTGTGTGATTGAATATGTATGGAAGTAGTTAATTTCAAAAGTGGTTTACTACTATCTGTTGGAAGAAGCAAATTTATAGCTAGTTACATATTGAATAAGTTGACCATAGTACAGTTTTTGTAATAGGAAATTATTTTTTTGACCTGTTCGTTGGCAGTGTTAATGTATGTTGCATTTATCACTCATGTTGTGAAGTACTTATTTGCTAGTTACTGCAGTAGTCTAAACAATAAGTTAATTATACATTTGCATTATTACAGTTGTTAATTTTCAGCTAATACAACACATGTCCACCGTCGTCCATAAAAATGTGCCACTTTTATTTTTGGAATAGCTTCGTGAAACATTGGCCAATTTAAATAATTTTTTGGCACACGACATCAGGAAAGAACTTTTGTTGCAAACGTCTATATTTTTGGCCACCTCACTTTAATACTGCCACTGCGCTATTTTGTGAAATGCTGAAGTCGTAGTTTGGTCATTTACAACAATGAATTCATATGGTCGGGGAGCTGACGGGGTTACTATGCACCCCCTCTGTGATTAAACCCCATGCATATTTTATTGTACTCTGGGCGCTGACCTTTAGAAAAAAATTATGTTAACAGGAAAAAATTTAGGATGCAGGGTGCTTACCAGTCGTTTGTTGCTATGACAACCGAAAACCCTTAGCAACAAGCTTAGTGTGCCTATAACAAAGATAATAAATGTCTAAATATGTCAAATATTATGGATATAATAAACTGTTCACAAGTCACTAATTTCACAAGGTAGTGTAGCAACAGTATTAAAGTGAGCTGGCCAAAATTACATATCAGTCATTTGCATAGAATTTCTTCCTGATGTTGCTTGCTAAAAATTCTTAAAATTGATCCATGCTGCACGTAGCTATTGAAAAATAAAAGTGGCACGTTTTTATGGACCACAGTGTATATTTGCATTATTACAGTTCTTAATTTTTAGCTAATACAGCAACACATATAATTCACAACATGCTTCAACATTGGGCGACTTTACTTTCTGACTTAGACTTTTGCTGAGACTTTCGCGGAGCCTAAACTTCGGTCTAAGTACCTGCTTAAGTCAAAAAGTGAAGTGATTTCGCTGAGCAAAAACGTGGCAACTAACACAGATAGTTTAGTAAATTAAAACAGTCTGGTACCAAAAATAAACGTCATAATGGCTACACAATGATGCAAGACTTTATGTAATTACGTCATTTGTGTGCGCTGCGCAATGAAATAAGCAAGTCCAAGCGTAACTAGTTGATTTATTTCCTGTTAGGTTTATCGGTTTTCCGCCAATTTTAATCGTTCAGTTGAACTTTGGTCTAAGTACAGACTTTAGCGTTCAGCTATAGCTTTGGCTCAGCGAAAAGGCTCAGCGAAAGTCTAAGTCAAACACTGAAGTCGCCCACTTCGTCATTGTTTGCCACTCTGCCTGCATTGTTTTAATATTTGTGCCTGTAAACATTTTCGGAAACCTTAGGGCATTGTTTCTTATATTTTTCACAGTATGACACTTTAAGGATCGGTGTTAACAATTCTTCTGTTTGTGCATTATCATGAGATGAATTGCAGAAGAAACTGTAATAAATCAGAATAATTACTGCCTTCAAATTTGTTGCAGTTGTGTCACCTTTATGTGCATGCGTTTTTTCTACTTTGGAATACAGGCCAACTACAGTATGTTGATTGTTGAAGGCTCTGGCACATGGATTTCTACCACATAGTGGTAGACTGGTGCATGCATAAGATACAAGAAATAATTTAGATTGTGACCAATCTAATGTACTCCTTGCATGCATTATTTTCTTATGCATTCTTTTAACTGCTTTTTAGTTCCTTTCTTTTCACACCGCAAATGACGTCATCGGTCACGTGACCATTCAATTCCCGGTGGTCGACTTTCTGTGGTCTATAGTGACCATGCATCTATCTAGCACCGTTATGGAGATATGGCGCCTCAAAGATAATGGGGTCACGAGTTTGATATTCTGGAGTCACGTGACGTCATCGGTCACGTGACCATTCGACTTCCGGGAGCCGACTTCCTATTGGTGGTCCATGGTCGATAGTGACCATGCATCTATCTAGCACTGTTATGGAGATATGGCCGTTTGTAGTTCTTCCAAGAAGGCTCTTCCAGGAACAGAGGTCGGTCGTTGGTCGGTCGGTCAATTGGTCGGTCCTCAATATTACACTGATCTTATATACTCCTTTTCGCTACGTTGGGAACATAGCGTGCGAGGAGCTAAAAAACAAGTGCTTTCGCTTGTTAAAAAGAGCTATGACAACTCCAGGCTACTCAGAGATGGGTCGCGATGCTTATTTCACTGCTATTTTGCAGCAGAGTACCCAGATATAAACTTATATTTTTTATCTACAGTGTGTTAGTTGCTTCTCCATTTATGTCACTTTTCTGGCATATTGTTTGCACAGAACTCGCTGACAAAGAGCAGTCCTGTAGACCATGAGACGAAAGCTGTTTGCAGCCAGTCGGGATCACGACTGCTGACATCTTATGATCGGCGTTTCATCATTAAGTCAATTCAGAGTGAACAGGTGGCGGAAATGCATCGTATCCTAACTGCATACCATCAGGTTTGTTGACATCATATAGCTACTGCTGGTAGTAATTTTGAGTTTTTTCTATAGCTGCCCATTTTCCAGGGGTATGGTGGTCTCACTTCTCATTGCAAGAATTGTTTCAGAAAATTTTTTACGTGTGAAAGCAGCTACTGCTTTCAGCGCATCTTAGCCATCACAATTCTGTCCATCCGTCTGTCTGTCCATCTGTCACACGGGTAGATCAGTCAAAAATGGTGCAAGCTAGGATTACCAAATTTTCACCGTCGGCTGCCTGGAAGACTCTACGTGTAATTTCAGGAACCATAAAGCTTTTCCATAAATTCAAAGGGGGTCATTCCGAACGAGGGCGCTAAATGAGAAGGAGGTGGACAAAATTTGCAATTTTTGGCCAATAAGTTGCTGTATCTCAGTAACGGTGCAAGATAGTAATCACTAATAGGAAGTCGTACACTGGCTCTTGATTTGCTCCGAATTCAGTGACCTTGAATGACCTTGAACGCCAAAATAGGGCATTTTATGGATTTTTGACGATTTCGGGCTGCGACACAACTCTATATCATTCAGATCGTTGCACCACGTAACTATCGTTATGCTATCCAGATAGAGAATTTTATTATTTATGTATTAACTTACCGTGAACACCCCAATTTTTACCTAAACTACTGAACTGGAACTGCTATAGGTTTTCACATGTCTCATGAGCATAAGCTTAAATTTTTTGTCTTTACAGGCCAGATACATTTTGTGGTGCCTGGCCAAGTGTGAGAGCACTGAAAGCTTCTTACATTATAAAATGTATTAATAAGCTTTTATTTTTTCATCAGTCATGTGTCCAGTTACCAGTACTGAAAAATTTAATGAAGCAGTTTACACAGTTTGTTCTTTAGGGATGTGATGCTGTTATGTCTACTTTTGACTTTATTATGTTGCAGGACCTACTGTGGGAAACTAGGCCTACCAAATTTTGTCAACATCATTAAATTTTTAAGTGAATATAGAACTGTACATCATAGGTGCGTTTGGTAACTTAGCCGGCTGCAAGCGGCTGGCAACTGCTGCACTAGCCGCTATGACTTTTCGTCAGACAATAATCTACGTTAGCGGCTAACACAGATGAATACATGACGTCAATTTGTCCACTAAAAATGGCTGTTGCTGCTTGTAAGAGGCGAGTTTCAAGTAAAAATAGTAATTAAGAAGACGATTTTGCATTAATATTGTTTTATACTGTTCGGTGGCACGTTTAGATCGGTGATTTTTTAACTTTCATCTAAAAACTGATATGCTACAATGTGCTCGTAGCGGCTTGCCATAGTTGAGTGTCTTGTAGCTTAGCAGCGGCTAAGTTACCAGACATGCCTCGTGTCTCAATAAAAAACAGTCAAAATTGTTTTCATTTTAACTTGGTCAACTTTCCACCAACTTTGATAATTTTTGGCACACAGATAGCCAAAACAATAAAATTATGTGAGGTAAACTCATTGTCCACCTCAATGCACTGCTGCGCGAAACACAGATGCTCCAAACTTTTACATTACGTGGTGATCATTTGTATCAGATTGCTTACTTTTGCATCATCAATTCGACAAAGAGCGACATGCAATTTAATAATTTTATGGTATTAAATATTCTACGGTAAAAACAGCAGACAACAAAATTAAATCTAATCGATGAGTGGATTCCGTTTGATCAGTCGATTATTGATTCTGCTACCGGCTAGTTGTGTTGCATCTAAACCATTTTGTCCATGTATGCAGGACACATTATGGGATAAACTTTGATAATTTGCAAGCGAGTCGTTAATACAAACTTATAATTTTGCTAAGTAATTTACATTTTCGTTTATGTGCTTAATTAAAGCATTACAATGTTTATTGGAGACAACAACTTAGCATTATGCAGTAATTTGGAGCATCTGTGTTTTACACGGTAGTGTGTTGACATAAATTAGGCGAGGTGGTATATGAGTTCACCTTATGTAATTCTATTGTCTTGGCCATCTTTTTGCAAAAAATTATCAAAGTTGGTGAAAATTTGACAAATTTATAGCAAAAACAATTTTGACTGTTTTTTTATTGAGACACGGTGTATAACAGAGATTATTACTATTTTTATGTTCATGCTTTTTCCTACTGTCAGAGTTGTCAAACACCGACTTTGCCCAATTATTTTTACTGCCAGAATCATCATTTTTCAGTGTATGCCTATATATAATGTGTTCATTTGCTGTTGTTTTCAGCACATTGTAGAGCAAGATGCAAACACTCGTCTGCCTCAGTACCTGGGAATGTACCGTGTCACCATCAATGATTCAGACACCTATTTCATTGTCATGCGCAACATATTCAGTCCACGAATTCCCATTCACCGGAAATATGACCTCAAGGTACTTAAGTAAAACTTGTATTATGGCTGCTTTGGTGTGATATTTTTGCCTGGTTGAATTGGACGTTTCAGTTAATAATTCTGTAGAATAGTTAGATGCATTAGTGAATCACATTTGATGCATATGAGGAGCTTTTAGTACTTACACGTTTATGATTTGTGTGATTTTTAGCAAGTACTTGCAGTGTTAGTACTTGTAGGTTTTTGATTTTTAAGTGATTATATTAATATTAATATTATATTGGATGCAGCATTTTTCTTTGGTGTTGTTCATTTATGATATCACTGTCTTTGCCTGCAGTGATGCAATGAGCTGATATAATATGCCATATAAATTCAACCTGTATTTGTTTCATTGTTTAAATAGCAACATGTGTACTATTTTTTGGAGTGATTTCTGTTTGCCACTATATTTTAGCAAATTGTCACAGATCAGAGGAAGTTGTTAGGGCCCATCGTTTTAGTTTATTAACCTATACTGTTATTTTTCAATTGTGTGTCATCTTCTTGATCCACTGCTCCATTTTTTTTTCAGTCACTTTCTCTCAGTCCCAGTCTGCATGTTATGGTTGATAGGGGTGGCGTGGTCTGTGACTGCTGACTTATTTTGTTCTGTTAGTTATTTTGTCTCGACCTGTGAGTTTATTCAAAGTGAACTGGCTTTCATGCCCTGTTTCCAATGCAGGGCTCAGTGGTCGATCGACATGCAAGTGAGAAGGAAAAATTGAAGGACCTGCCAACGTATAAAGATAAGGACTTTCTTGGAGATAGAAAAGTTCTGTTTGTCGGCTCCGAAGCCAGACAGAAACTGCTCAGTGTCTTCCAAGCTGATGCTGAGGTAGTGACTGATATTGTTTATATTTGAAAGTTGGAATTATTCTGTTTTGAACTTTGCTCAGCTATATGCTGCTGCTGCTGCACAATGCACACTCTTAAGGGGATGTCAGATGAACGACAGTCATCTGATTTTATCGGCCGACAAAATTGCCCGACAGATTTCTGTTGTGTGTCATGCAAAAATCGTCCAATTCTGTTGGCTGACAAAATCGGTTGATTTTGTCGGCCAATATACAACATGTTCTATCTTCGACGATTTTGTTTGCTGACTTTTTGTAGATCGGTCAACAAATTTTGTTTATGTTGCCACGGTGATTGTTTACAATGGAAGATGAATATTTATTTTAGTTACTTATTGTGTTTGATATTTATTTTTGTTCACTAGATGCAGAAAAAAGTGATGCGAGTATCATTTTGCGATCCGCATTCTGCTGTTATGCTAGCTGTTAGTGTTATCGTATGAAGTGGCAGACGAAAATATCGGTTGTATGTCATGGTTCACCGATTTTGTCAGGCAACTAAACCACGCCCACAGAAGTTAGCCGACTTTGTCATTTGTCTGACATCCGATGTCCATTTTTCATTGTCATCTTCTGCATCAAATGCACTGGTGGTCTTTGCCATGTAACTGGTTGACACTTTGTAAGTACAGTAAGCACAAAACGTTGTTGGCTTACTGTAAAATCTTGCATATGATTATATGGCAGGGCTTGCCATTTGAAAATAAGAGGTGATTGAAAAATCAATCGCACCACACAGAGTAGGCGATTGATTATGGTGGGAACATTATACTATCACTGTAGGGTGTAGATGCTAAGATGAGGGCTCCCTCCTTCCTCAGTGCCAACCCTAAGTCACACTTACCTTTTCCCTGTCTTTTTTACTCCCCTTTTTTCTTCTCCTTTTTAAACATTATTCTCTTCTTTTCCAAAAGATTTCGCTAAGATCTATGGCATCTGGGGCGGAGTCCTGCCGTAAATACATTTTAATGACTTTTGAACTCCTGAAACGCATCTCATGGCAACATTGTTAGATCAAATATTATCTTAATTTAGTCCCAGCTTTTTCCAGGAAGCATTCTGTATTCTGATAGGTTCTAGGAGATTGGGTTGTTGTGCAGTTGTTATCGGGTCTAAACCTGATGGACTACAGCCTGTTAGTCGGCATTCACAACTGCGATGCTGCCTCGGACCACTATCAACAGCAGCAGCAGCAGCAGTTGGACCTCGGTGATTGCCAGACGTCATCGGACGTAGTTCACAGCGGCGGCACTGGTGGCGCCACTGTCAGCAGCAGTGATGAGCTGGACTCGTCCGGCTCGGCTGGGACTCCCCCGGAAAGTCCGCTGACACTGCGACGCCAGCGGACAATCTCGTTCACGGCCGAGCTCGACTCCTGCTTAGAACTCTTTGCCCTCAAGTGCACCGAACGTGAGTTTCTCAACACCATTGTAATTGTTGTTTCAGTTGGGTAATAACGTGTCTCCATCAGAGCGAAGCAAAGAAGGAGACTGTTTTTTTTTGTTCCAGTCTATTTTTGTTAGCTGAATTATGCAACAAATTATGATTAGTTTTTGATGAAATTTTATGTAGCATTTGGGCATGTACCAATGTGCAGATGCTCAGGTTTTGGTGGCATTTAGGATTCTTTGTGGATTCTGGATGATTAGGAGATAGCAGAACTATATTTCAAAAGCATTTTTTTGTTATCACCAGGTGGCAGAACCAGGTTATCTAGTGACATTATGATGTTACAGTGCTGAATGAAGATTAGATTAAGTATTGGTATCATTTTAACACTGCTGCTGCTTTGCCATTTGTGATAGTGTTCTCTCGGTCCACTTTTCTCTGGTTACTTCGGGATAGACAAGGGTCCCCCAAGAATAAATCTCTGGGCATTGATTTTGTCCACTGGGTGCCCCCCCAATGCATCTTTTCTAATGAGTATTTTTGAATCACTGGATGATTTAGCCATATAAATTATTTTTTATATTAGGCCCACTGTTATCCTTCTGATGCTGTTATTGTGGTCGAAAGGTGTACAGTCTCGGGAAATGCGTGCTGTGAATGAAGTTAACCTGCTTTTGTCTGACAGTTGAAAAGAACAATGTGCCAAATGGCTGCTTACCCTTGTACCGAGCAAATCAACGTGTGCAATGCAATGAGTCCACTTGTAGGCGGCTGGCATCTCTGCTTATCAGTTACCGTCATGTGTAGCATTCTCACTATTTTTACCAGTTGCATTGTGACACACTTGCCTTTTTTCTCGTAATATTTTAGCTTCACGACAAATGTGTTTTTGTCTGCAGATTTTCTTTTAAAGATACAGAATTTGCTGCTGAATTTCGGGGGGAGAGGGCACTTAACAGAAAAGTTGAAATTTTGAACACCTATATCTTCTCCATTGGAACGAAAGCAGCTGTCTGTCGGAAATTACAACTTTCTGCATCCGTCCCTTTTTAACTCACAGCACCACTTTTTACTGTCATTTATGCACAGTCGTCTAGTAACAGGTTAGTCAAGGTTAAATCGCCGATAGTCAACAGGCCCTTTCACAGCTCTGTGACCGATGCGAGCAGTGCTCATTTCCGTTTTCAAGGCCCCAAGACAGCAGCGTGCCGAAGACACCTCGCCTGCTGTATGAGATCCCACAGTATTACCTACCTCTTGATACAGGCGAACCCGTCTCTGCCTTATATATGGAGGAGGGCCAGACCTCCGCATATTACTGCCGTAACCTTCCCGGCAGTGAAGCCGGTACGAATTTGTACTGCTTGGTGAGCAGAAGCACATGTGTGTGAACAACTTGCCCAAGATCATTACCTGGTAGTGCCCTGGCTTGGAGTCGAACCTGCAACCTCAGGGTTACAAGTTCGGCATGCTACCATTACACTACCAAACCAGTAGCCAGTAGTAGTAGTAGTAGTAGTAGTAGTAGTAGTAGTAGTAGTAACAGTGGAGAGTGTGAAATCTGATGCTATTATGTGTGACAGAAGCTGGTCGTCGAGAGATTTATTTCATCGGCATTATTGACATTCTGACGTGCTACGGAATGAAGAAACGCACTGCTCAGGCTGCCAAGATCATGAAGCACGGTTCGGCCGCCGAGATTTCCACCGTGCGGCCGGACCAGTATGCTCACCGATTCCTAGAGTTTATTGAGAAAATCACAGAGTAGGTGATGCCAAACAGTGCTGTTATTGTTTTACGCTTCTTGAGAGTCGTTGTTGCTTCTGCAGAATTTTTGCAGGTTATGTCACGTAGTCGGCTTTTGTCGTTGATGCCGTAGTGTTTACCAGTGTAGGCCTATACACTGTTTTCAGTGCGTGCTTAAAGTTGCAGGTTTTACATAGACCAGGCCATTATTTGTGATAAGTTTATTATCAGGAAACCACGTCTATCTGAAAATGCCATCTTTTGTCACCCTGTGTAATTCCGATAAATAGCTAAACCTTTTTCCGCTTTTTTGATGTTGATTGTTAATATAAATTTGCTGTTAACTGTTTTAAGTCATTCTGTTTATAATTTTGCCAGTTATTCTTACAGTAACAAAGGCAACCATTCAGCCGTGTTGTTTTGCCCATACGTGAACCATTTAGTGGCTGTGTCAACTACTAGGGCCGCACAAATAAATTCCTCATTTAATCGATTACTCGTTACAAATTTGTTTCATTAGTTTTTGGATTTATTACATTTTCATTGTTTCTGACTTTAACATCGCCAATGTCACTAATATGTCATCAAGATTTGTAATATTGTACTTCTTACATGCCTAGTATAGTGTTTATACTTTGCACTGTAAAGCAGTCACGATTATACTACTAATTCAACTACAGATACCCAGTACATGGTCTCCGTCGTTGTCACTTGTTTCAATTTTACGTTAGTTTGTGAAGGAAGATTACTCGCAGTACCGTTGTCGAATGCAGGCTCAGTGAGTCTTTGTGGTGAAAGTCTTAAGCCATAAAGTAAAGTTGCCCAGTGTTAACTGTGGTTTGATTGAATTGCTGCTGTCCTGTCGTCTCGCATGGCAAGCGTTAGTTGAACAAAAGTAGTTGAGCAAAGGACAACAGTGGCTGTCAGATAGTAGCATTTTGCGTAATTGACACATAGGCATGATTTTCATTATTTCTTTGTTACTTTTGTTGCATAAATGAACAGATGGACCAAGGGATTGGATATTTTCTTTCTCAGGAGACAGAGAACTAGTAGGTATTTTGTGATTTTAGATGTCACTATTGTACTGCCAGCTCATACTGTGCTGTTGTTCAGTAGCTTTTGTTGTTTAGCCATGTGAAAGGGTAAAAATTCCATTCCAGCAATGTTTAACGGTTTTTTGTAGACTTGTAGGTAAACTGGCTTAGCCTAGATAACCTGAAAGTTGACGTTTGTTTGTTGTGGTTTGTTTGTTATGGGATTACGGGTATTTTTGTTTTCTTTATCTCCACCAAGGTGAAGGTAGTGAACATCGATGGAAATTAAGTAATCACTATTTCTGTCTGTGAGTCTGTCTGTGCACATGAGGACTCATAATGCAGCGGCTCCTGCGTGATGTCATAATAGCAATGACGTCATTCCACAGCGCAAGCAGCAACGCTAGTATCTACTGTTATTACTTTTTCTTTTTTCTGTAGTGAAGCAGCCTTACCCTTCTCCTTCCCCTTTCCTTGTATTTATCTTTGACCAACCCCTGTTGCCATGGCAGTGAAATTCGAGACAAAATTGTCTATAACTCAGCTTGTCCAAGAGATATCTCCGAGATCTTTGCATAATAGTTAGTAGTAGTAGTAATAGCAGTAGCAGCGGTAATGTTTAAGTTCACTTGGTGGAGATATGCACTCTCACGAGCGCCTTTTGGTTTTGTAGTTAGTTGTCTAGTTTTGGCCAAGTTTCTATGTATGAATTCTTGAACAGAGTAGTGTCTTTATGTTATGCTGAATTTTATTATAATTTTCTGCATTATAGTGACTGCGTTTTACTCTGAACATTTAACATGCTTTTTAATCAGCAATGTGTGATGCTGTGTAAATGGTTTTTGATTGTTTGAACTACCATTTTAACAGCTTTAGTTGTGCCTTTAATTGCGTCCTCCATTCATCCAACAAATGTATGCACTGGTGTTGTTCGTTAACAAAGAAGAGGGGGGGCGGTAAGTTGAAATTTTTTCAGACAGTTGTAAATTTTCTTTAGAGTTTTATGGATGCTTAAAAAATTTTAATTTTTTTTCGTAAATTTTCCCAAAATGGGTGATTTACAGCCCCCTAATTTTGTATTTTTTGGAGGAAAATTTTCTGACAGGCTATGGTTTGGAGGGATGGGGGCACTATGCCGCTGTCTATGTACAAGGAACCTGTGGTAAATACTGTTCTTTTATTTTTACAGACCGTAAGATCTGATGCCAAGCCAACAGCATCATTGTTACGAATTGCTGCATATGTGTTAATGTGACTGGTTATTATATTTAGTATTTGTTCTGACGTCTGAGTGTTTAGTTCGCATATCCTAGGTAGATTGTGTTAGCCATTTCTGCCATTACTTTCAATGTACCATCCATCTGTGATAGTTGCTGGAACTCAGTTGTTAGTATGCCTAATGGTTAGTGGTGCTACTGCGCTAAACTGATTGTTTATCATTCCGTGTATCTTACTGCCTGCTGATGACTTGATTTTCTGCTGTGTGACTAATACCCCATTTACACGATGAAACTGGCTCAATGAGTGTGAACGAGATATGATCGAGTTAACCGAGTTTAACACTCGACACAGTGTATTGTTCGGAGAACAGTTTCTCTTGGATATCAGTTGCACATATCTTTCTTTGCAAAGTCTTTGTTTAACTTGCCCATTTTCAAGAATTCTATGTTATGGAATTATTAGTTATATCGCATTGGAGGTTAATTTTAACGCTGTGTGCTATATAACATATAATATATAACGCTGTGTGCTTTCTTACTTACTTATGTAACGGCAGGTTAGGCTGGTCTTCTAGGATATATTTTGGGAGTTGTGGCTACAGTTACAGCGTTGTTGATTGGTCAATACCAAGCTCAGAAAGCCCTGAGAAGAAGTTGGAGCAAAAAAACCTCAACACCAGTAAACTTGCTGTGGTTACAAACAGGTGAAAACATTCAAAAACTCGAGCCAAAGACTAAAGCAACAGGCGCTAGTTAACCTGTAAGAACCGCTTATATTGTGTTTATGTATGGGGCTGGTTAGTTTAGTGCTATGTGCTGATGTTTATCATTGATATGCCATAGTTTGAGTTCACTTAGTAACCAAGTGTGTTACTGCATTCTAAATATCTTTGCTTACCATTAGTACAGTGCTTAAGTGTTATATTTTTGTTACATGTGTTGTAGATTTTATTTTGGTGACTGTCGTGTATCCACTAATTAATGTTAATATTCATTTTCTTTTCATGTTATTAAAATGGCATTCCAAGACTGACTTGCAGTTGGCTTAGTTAATGTGTAAGGTACCGTTTTACACATTTTGGAACAGATTTTGCATTTCTCTGTGCATCGGTTTTATTTGTTCGTTATTTTTTGTTAATATTGGTTTTCTTCTTGGTGCTTACTTTTTGTCAGCATTTGAGTCTACCTGATTCATATCCTATTATATCATGCCATCAGTAATCAGCAGTGGCTGACGTAGTACTTGCGTTGGTAAACACTGCATTGCAGACTTTAAATCTAATGCTGTGGCAATATAAACGAACAGGTATGGCTGGATTGTAAATTTTTGCTTCATTGCATATCTAAGGTTTGCAATAGTGCATGCAATTATCTCCGCGCATTCACACGCGAGTGATGTGCACAAAGTTGCTGTCATTTTTTATCATCACAAGTGCAAGTACAGTCAAACCCGTTTAATATCACATCTGTGGGACTGCCAAAACTCTGTGATATTAACCGAAGTTGACATTAACAGGAGTTACGATAGTAGTCCAACTAGAAGTAATATTAAGACAACATCTAATATCACTGCTAAGAATGAACATATATTGACTCAATAATTCCAAATTTTGATGCAACATCTTTTTGCCTAGTGCTGGCGTCAACTTCCTTTATAATTTTTATCTTTACAGTTGAGATGAGATCGACACG
>Ga0209671_1003081_pt1 | contig 15812 bp, 4 predicted proteins | sample WorMetHERISLAND2_2_FD_187401 | JGI IMG/M metagenome (GOLD analysis project Ga0209671, IMG submission 187401) | Marine gutless worms symbiont microbial communities from Max Planck institute for Marine Microbiology, Germany - Olavius geniculatus... | ecosystem: Host-associated > Annelida >...
GTTTACTTTTAAACATTTTGTCGATGAAAAAACTCTGCTTGCTAAGTTGCTGATGCTATGTACACGCACTATTTCATAGTGTATTGTTTTACTAGCGTATAATACAGAGCAGCAAATAAGTTTGACACGTGATTTGCACATAAGCTAGTTCAGGATTGTCTACGCTACACGTGTGCCAAATATTATCTAAGTGTGTTGATATTTGACAAAGTTATTACGAAAATAAAACGGTTCCACTTTTTTATGGATCACAGTGTATAGGACAAAAAATGTGTCCAACGAGTATATTGCAGAGCCGCTGCAAACTGAACAAAAATTTCTTAATTCTCAAATTTGAAGGCTCCGATTGCAGAACTCTTTGAACCTAGGAGGTCGAAACTCATACAGTAGGCAGCTACGTTTTATGCTAAAAATTTCATACGCAGGTTGTCATGGTCTATCTCCATTCTCCAGCCATGTCGTCGCAATTCACTCCTAAAGTGTGCGCCGCAGCGGGAAAATCGAAAAAAAATCACTAAAACTGCGCAGGGTGACTATTTGTTCAACCCATGAACGCCCTTTTCTGAATCCTGCCTGCTCATCACGTAGGGTGCAATCTGCTGCATCTTGCAGTCTGTTTAGCAGCACACTGCTGAAGACTTTGCCGGGTGTAGAAAGTAGTGTGATTCCTTGCCAATTGTTGCAGTCCTTGAGACTTCCTTTCTTTGACAGCTTGATAATCACACCTTTCTTCTAATCTTCTGGGACGTCCAAGTCCTGCCATATCATGTTGAATAGTTCAGCCTATTGTTCTGCTACTGTCTCCTTGCCATGTTTGAGCATCTCAGCAGATATCTCACCCACGCCTGGTGCCTTGTTGTTCATTAGGCTACTGACTGCACGTTGGACTCCTTCACCATAATGCGCTATTTTAAAAAGCAAAATTCAAAAAAAAATTTTTCCTAGAGAGACCCCGCGAGAACGTTTTCCCCGAACCCCGTTGTGGCTGTTGACCTCTGCGTCCGAGAAGCTCGGACAACACCTCGGACCAGGAAATCGGTTCGTATAGCCACGACTTAAACAAAGCGATAAAGCGATGAACAGAGAAGACTTACTCGACAGGTGGTGACGACTAGTGTCTCCGTAGACGCTGTCATCGTCGTCGTCGTCGTCGTCTTGTGCGGCGACGTAGTGCACGGGTAACGGAATGACGCCATCGTCATTCTGAACGATCGTCAGATCGTCTCTGGTGGCGTCCTGGCAGCAGCTGACTGCGCAGCTGCACGCGAACGGCGCCAACGACGCGCACAGCTGCAGGTCGCCCACGTAGTCGTCGTTGTGGGTGGTCCGGCGGTGTCTGGGCGGCGGCGGGTAGACCACCTGCACCGGCAGAGTGGTGAAATCTGTGACGGTGGTAGAGGCGGCGGCGGGTAGCACGTCGCCGGCGTCGCGCAGAGCGTGGAAGTCGTCCGGATGACACAGCTCGAGTCTCGGCTCACGCATCACAACCACCGGCCGACTGTACGCCGGCTGATGAGACTGAGGATGCTGGTCGTTGTCATGGCAACGACGACGCCGCTGCTGCTGCCGGCATCCAACGTCATCATCAGAGATGCGCTTCCGCTTCTGCAGCGACATTTTATACGCAATACACAACGTCGCTAAAGGTCAGAAAGTTCGACTTACGACCGAAACATCGTTGGTTCGACTTCCAGTCAGATCGGGTTACTACCGGACAGGTAAATCATTTTAATATATAACCAACACCAAAGTCAACTCAGCCTTCCATCCCTTCGGGGAGGTATATCGAGTACCGGCCTGTCTGGTTGGAGTTATGGCGGGGTGCGTTTACCTGTGTCGGGTGGCAGGTGTCGATCGGTGTGTGGTCCCATATGCCATGTGACGTTCCGTAGCATTGAGATGGATTTCTTATGCATAGATACTATCTATCCATAACCATAACACAACAGTTCAGATCAGTCAAGCCAAATTTGTCGGCCCAGTTCAGACATAATATGCGGCGATCCGCCTAGTTATACGTACTCGTCCATGCACTGTGCACACCTCACCAGTCATCATGATATTAATCTTGTTCTGATTTTTACTCCTCGAGCGCTACGTTCCTAAAGTAGCGAAAAGGAGTATATGAGATCAGTGTAATATGGAGGACCGACTGACGACCGACTAACGATCGACCTCTGTTCCTGGAAGAGCCTTCCTGGAAGAACTTCAAACGGCCATATCTCCATAACGGTGCCAGACAGACGCATGCGTTGAAGTATAACAAGACAAATGGCAACTAGCGTCATCGACCATTATTGAATTTTTTTTCGTCTCAGTTTCTAAAATCGGTAAGTATATTATAAATTTCGGGGAGACAATTTTCTATAACGACTTCGACGCCAGTCATTATTAGCATAATATTAAACGGGTCTCAATTAAACGCCGGGTCTCTAATGTAAGCCGAAAGGAACGAAAAAGCTCTTAGAAGAATACAGGAAAAAATAATGCGCGCGAGGAGTACATTAGATTGGTCACAATCTAATAATATTTCTTGACACCTTTTGATCTGGAAATTATTGGCGTTTCGGTTACTCCTGACCTGAGGAACGTTTACGCCAAATTTTAGTTCCTCTGTAAGTAAGTAAGCAAGCAAAATGTAAATTTATGTAGCGCATACTCAAACAATTTCTAATGCACTTCTAGATGTATCTTTCAATTTTCAAGTTAGGAGTCCGTTCGAGACAGATAAGCAAACGAACAAACAGACCGACGGACAAACAGGCAAAACACATGATGCGGCCCAAATCAGGATGGCCATGTAACAAATTAAGTAGACTAGGATTTCCTGCAACGTGGGCTGCAACGAACTGGCTATGTTGTGCAATAAACCAGACAGAACAACGCTGTGCTGAGTTTCTGTATAGTTTGTCTAGTGGCGGTCATTCGCGTGACACTTCGGACTCCTGGTCCAGCTACATGAAACCTGTGAAAATCATAGTAGGTTGCCTGAAGCAGCATTTAACGAACGGGTATTAAGCGATCGACTATCCGCCTTGAGCGGCTTCAGTTCGCTTCATTCTGCAACCGACAAGATAGTACGTTCGCTCCAGGAAGAACGTTTGGACAAATATAGGCCTAAACTTCAATTTTTTTGGAAAAATAGCGACGCCCGATTGGCGTCAACGTAACCTGTTGCCTGCAGCTATAGTCAGTAGTCACAGCTCTGCGAACATTCATGAATACGTCGTTAGCAGGTGCTGGCATTCCAGGTATTCGTCTTGACGATAGTACAGGCCTAACCACTCGACATGCGTACGTACGTTATCAGCTGATCTCTCATTCGTAAGACGCGCGCTATATGCGGTGCTGGACCGCAACGACGTTGTCCGATTTTACATTTCTACGCGTATGAACTCCAGAATTGTCAGGCTCAACAGAGAAAGCTACCCAGGCTTCCCTTTCTGCAGCTTGCTCACGCTGCATATCTGGCTGAGTACGTGGCACACAATTTAACGATAATTATGACATTGAAATTGCGGGTCACACCCACGCAGAGACTGATTGTTCAGTTCCGCACAGTTCAGTTGTCATTCCATTCGGAAAGTAGGCGTACAATGTATGCATGTGAGCTTTGTGCTTAATTCGATACTATTCAAAACCTCGCAATTTCTGCCGTGTCTCAAAAAACATCCCCGACATTTTGACTGTAACTTAAAAACCAATTATCACATTTTGATATTTTTTGGTACGAATATTCCCGACACAGCTTGTCATCAAATGACTGCTCAGCTTTCCACCTCACCCAATGTTTGCTTCTGCACTACCAAGGGAATGTAGACCAAGCAAAATATGCGTTAAAATACGCAAACACGTGAAAAAAAACATCCCCAACATTATCGATCGTAACTTAAAGAAAGATGAGCAAATTTTAATATTTTTTGCTGAAATATTTCTGACACAAATGACTATTAAATAAGTGTTTTAGTTTCCACCTAACTCAACGTCTGTTTTGGCACTACTTGGGGAAAGCAGACCAAGCATAATACGTGCTATAATGAATGAAAAAAGTCGATAAATTCCATCTATCCTAATCTGTGGGCCCCAACAAGTAGTATATTACAAGGTTTGACTGTCATGCAGCAGTGTGTCTACCAGATAAAATTTTAAAATTTTTGCGAAGTCGAGAAACGACTGGTACAGCCTGGATTTGTCTGGAGCAGAACATTATAAATACTGCTCTCAATGAATGGAGAAAGCGTCTCCTTGCCCGGGTTCGCATAGTGGGCCAACATTTCAAGCAATTTTACTGCAGGCAGTTGAAAAATAAACAACTGGATGAAATGTCAGCCAAAGTGTCAAAAATGTGAACAAAATGTGTGTTTACGCGTTATATTAATTAAGCATATTGCATTGGATAAAAAGTGATATTTCGCTGGTTGTGTTTTCCCCAGGTAGTGCAAAAACAAACGTTGGGTGAGGTAGGAAACTGAATGCTCATTTGATGGCAAGTTGTGTCGTGAATACGTGTACCAAATATTGCTAAAATCTGGTAATTGGTTTTCAAGTTACAGTCAAAAATGTCGGGGATGTTTTTTAAGACACAGTGTAGATTAAATCTAACCGGCCAATACATAATTCACACTAAGAATTAGTTTGTTATGTCCTAAAAGTTTTATTTAAAAACGCGTTATCTAACGGAAATACAGATTACAGAAGGCGTAATGTTAGAGAACGAAAACGAAGCCAAAACGCAACGAACAGGACCGAACAATTCTGCATAATATACACTACTGATTTCTGACGAAAAAGTTTATCAAAATTTATCACTCGTTATAACTTTTACATGTATTTTACTTGAAAAAGCCACGACGTGTTTATAATTGACAGAATCGTTTCAATGTCCTTGGCGGGCTTACCGCGCTACATCGTTGCTGAGGAGGTCGACACGTGACTGATGACGTCACTGCGAGTCCGCCATGCATTGCGCAGTCCGGCAGCAGAACGTCATCGAATGGCAGCGCTTCCAGAGCCTGGGTCTCGAAATAATCTACCGATTCCATTCGCCGTATCTACAATATCGTACATGCGATGTGTGTTAACCATTTTCCAAACCAAGACTTTGCCAAATTCCACCTATCAACTTACAGATTCAACTCAAACTGACTTGATCTCGCTTTAACTGACGTCTGACCAACGTCGAACCCTGACCGCATTATTTAGAATCTGCATGCGTCCACAGTCTGAAAACTTTTCTAACAATTTTCCTAGCTAAGTCTTTCCTAAGATCCATTTCTAGCAAGTTTTCAGAACGTGGCGTAGACATGGGATGAAAACCTATACAGTGCGGATAACTGGGACAATCGATCGCATGCCCGCATTTGATATTGCGATGTTGCATTAAGTCGCAGAAGACCGACTTAAAACTTAGACGAGAGAGTGTACATCAGCGCCAGTAAGTAAAAATACTTCATAAAAATACTGCAATACGTCGACGCGTTCGCTGATCAATCCCTTAAATACGAGACCCGTACTAGGCTATTCGTACGTACAGACAGTCAACGTGTAGCCTACCTACGTCCCTATAGGCTACGTGTCGGCTGTGGGTATAAGGTAGACACTCAACACGCTCGACTCGAGTCATCATCAAAAAGTTTTTATGTAAAGATTGGTCGAGCGAGACGGTGTCAAAAGCTTAAAAACTAAACGTGTGTCTTCCTGTTCATCTTGTTTTGTCAAGCGCGTCTGCGAAGTCACGACGCCAAAAAGTGTTAACGGGCTTTAAGTCGTTGTCACACTCGTGACACTGTGGTACGATATGACCACGTTTGCAATTATACTTAGCTCTATTCAGTAGAGTACCGGCAACAATAAATAGACAAACTTAAAGACATATACAAATGATCTGTTTTGTGTTAAAATGTCAATACATTTGCAGAAATTAGCGTAATTGTTTGCAATTTTTTCACGCGTAAACATGCTCGTAAAACACGGCTAGAACGGCAGCCGTCGATAACGTATAGCTTAACGCAGTGCTTATAAGGGCTTACGACCTGACAGGCAGTAAGAACTAATTTCCACGCGTTTGACATATTCGTCTCGCCACTGAAATTGGCATCGAATAACGAGAAACAAAAGGCCGCAAGTACGACCAAACATTTAAGCCTAGTAGGCCTAAGTTAATAACAGCTCATAAATAAGATGAATACAGAACAATTTCTCTACAGTGTAGTCCTGTAAGTGCATTCCAATAGCGTATACGACAACGACTTGCGAACTCGTAACTCGTACTTAACCGGTACGAGAAAGAGATCGTATCACAGTCTGACGTATCGTACGTACACGTATGTGACCAGGTGTCACGTGACCAAGTTTTGTTGTTGACTCTGCTCTAATATCTGGAAATGCTGATTCACCATCAATAATTGCTCAAAGCGGTTTTATGCGTATTTATTAACCCCTTTTAGTACAATTAGAATTGAACTAAGAATAGATGTCGGTTTAGTCTCGACATATATTATGCGGCCGTCCACCTAAAGCTGCGCAATCATAATTCTACTTCTGAACTTTGACCTTTTAAAGTTCGAACTACCACACCGTTCACTCCAGCCCTGTGAAACATTCACGATAATGTTGGTTTTTTCTGCGTTTTTTGTTTCTCAGTTATGAGCCCGTGCAGGACGAACGGATGGATGAAGAGACAGCCGGACGCGCAATACCCGCAATGCGGCCTTGTCATTTATGAGCTGAGCAGTCAAGTGCAGATTAAAGGGTTAAGGCAATCACGTGACAATCTGGGCGACATTTAGGCAGCTCGCTCGCTGGAATACAGTAGCCAATTCAACTGCACCGAAACAGCGTTGTTTATGCGCGACGAACATTATATACGCCTATCACAAAACACGTACGCCAAAAGCGTACGTCGCCACGTCGGGTACTCAGGCACTGTGCAGATATTTTCGGTTACAACGTTCTATAAACTCTATAGAAGCTAAATCGACCGTACTGGTTGTCAGTGACCATCCAGGTCATCCAAGGTCGTTGATTTCCATCTCATCGAAAACGGCGTGTGCGATTTCCTATTAGTGATCAATAGCAGCCTTGGCCCTATCTGTCGCCGTTTCCGAGATACGACCATTTATAGCTTATAATAATAATAATAATCTGACTTGTAAAGCGCCAGTATGTGCTAAAAAAGACTTCAGTGGCGCTAGATTATTATTAAAAGTTGCGGCCGAATCGCTGCAGATGGAGACATGGTTACTACTGACAGCCTATAGGAGGTCGCCAGCGCCCTATCCGATGGTACCATCGCCGACCTCCTCCCCTCCCCTACGACTTACCGTTTAGTCACAATACATCCGTTACAGACAACGACGACGACGGACGGACGACAACCGTACTATCTCGACCGTTACTAAGTATGGTTGGCTAAAAATAAAATGTCAAAGTCATGAGATCTCGTAATTATCATTATACTAGTTCTTATTCGGTTCTAGTTGTTTTTGCTGATAAACAGATATTGTTGCACCGAAACGGTATAAGTTTTCAGCATTGAGCGCAATTTCTTTAGTGTTGCTTCAAAGCTCTATAATATAACAACAAATTAGCTCTGCCGACAAATCTCGAAAGTGACAGTCGATTGACATATAATCAGCTACCGGTAGTTGCACCGATTCACTGCCGGTGCTAACTAATATTGGACCGGCGGTGCAGCAAGCGGATATACCACCGCTGCAGTCAGAATCACAAAGCCGTCACACACGCCGTGGCACACGTCGGCTGAACTTAGTTTTGTACCTGATAAAAATAAGAAGCTGAGTTTGCCTGAGCACGCATTAGTCAAACTGTTAAAAGCCGACTGTAGGCATTTTGTCGATAGTGTCGACAAAATGTCGCTCATTATTTCCACTTCAGCAGTGTCTACTATCTATACATTTTGATATCATGGCCTACATTTCGATGTGTGAACCTTTTGGCATTTTTACAAGCCTTAGCCTTCTATCCAAGAATGCGAAACATACTAGGCTAAACGACATGAGAGAAACGTACTTGTTAATGCATATAGAGCGGCAGCATTCTACCATCGGGCTCGTGGCTAGGCCTGGATGTACTACGCGTACATGTGCTGGCGTGGACTGGACCGAAACACATCGTAATGATGGCCTCATAATTAAACTGCAGAAGTTGGCCTGGCCGTCGACATAACAACTGCGTGCGGGGAAATAACGGTCACCCGGTTATGTATTTACAGCATTATAGGTCGTCGGATGCTGGCAGCGCGTACAGCATGACGTGCGTCAGTCAGATTGCACTCCCGGCAACAGTGAGTTATAAGGTGTTTACACGATCCAGCAAACGTCCTGCAAACTTCCAGCAAATGTATTCAAAATACACGTGAATTGCTGGACGTTTGCTGGATCGTGTAAACACCCCATTAGGCCTACTGCGAGTTCCACGCGCGTGCGTCAACACAGCAGTAGCGCACAATAAGTTACACTCTTGAGTAAGATCTCGAGTCAGATAATAGTTCTTGTAACCGCCTAAGCTACCCTCTTTCGCCAGTGCCCGTCTATCATTTTTGCCAATTTTTACACGCAGCGAAATATGGCCGTTCGTTTTCATAATATAAAACAAAAAGCCAAGCTATCGCTAGGGTGAACCGACTGTACCGCCTATACCGAAGGTCAGCGTCGGACTTCCGGTCGAGGAAAAAAAGCGATTTCCTAGAGTGACTGCAGTCCCACACATGCTATGGTAAGGCCGCTATATCGAACGCTACAATCAACGATAGGTACGATACGGTAATTCGGTGCACGTAAGTGATGGCTGCGAGCAACAACTTTGCATTTAAAATTGCAGCCAAACCGCTGCAGATAGCGACATGTTTACTATTGTCAGCCTATAGGAACTCTCATCGCCCTAGTCAACGGTGCTTACCGGACACTTCGGACCTAAGTGTCTCAGACATTTATAGTGGTCTAATGTTTTTTTGACTAAAATTAAAGTTAACTACTTAGTTACGTGCATAGGCTTACGTCTTGTTGTGTGAAAAAATGATGGCTTGTTTGCGGAGTCAATCTCATCTTGGAGACCTATAGCAGCATGAAACTGGTTCAAATAGGCGTACGATATAAAATATGAGAACGTACATTGAATCGCAACAAACGGTCAATCCATTTCATTCAACATTGTCATTACTGACCGAATAAAAGTAGCATATATAAAGCCCATATTATACCGATTTCTGAAACTGTGACTGACAGTTTATCCACTTGTCCAACCGTTTAACTAATTAGGCCTACACTAAATGTTCGAAATAACAGTTTTGCCGCTCAGCGGTATCGAGATTATAGGTGCAAAAAATTTTAATTTTCCCGCGTAATTTTTTTAATGACGGTTTTTAGCTTTAAATTTTTTTATTTTATGGCGATTTTTTTAAAAGTTATTTTCCGACAACCTAAAGTTTTGCGAGATATTGTCCCCTTTCCCCGGTTTCGACACCACTCCAAAACGTGTTGCAAGTAACAGAAAAATATATACTGAAAAACAGGTTTGAAGTGTCCGGTTACCGTATCATCCCAACGATTCCCTACGACGTACCGTTTAGCCACAGTACCGCATGATTGGCATAGCAGAGTGCGTAATGACATTTCAAGGTTATCCAAAGTTGACGGTTTTCATGTCATCTAAAAGGGTTTATTAGTAATTAATAGCAATCTTGGCCCTATCCCTCACCGCTTCGGAGATACGGCGATTTATCGGTTGAACAACGAACATTTTTTTGCCTCACTTTTGTTCAACCCCAAATTTGAAAATGTTCCTTTTGCACTGGATCGCTGAAATATCGCAAGCAAAGAGTCGCTACACCAAGATACTTAATCGTATATTAAGTTTAACCTACCCGTTTAGCCACAATACATGCGTTACAGACGACAGACAGACGACAGGAAACAGATCGTACCAATTACTCGACCTTAACGGTCGGCCAAAAATCACCATCAAGAGCCACCAACTCGAGTGGCGATGATTAGTGATGCAACAACTGCACGTATTTCCCTCAAACTGCTTGAATGACAAATGTCGTTACTACGTGAGGTCGGATATTTTTTTTAAATTATTAAAATTAAATTCATTGTTGACAAAACTAAGCCATACTACACAGAAGTGATGTGCTTAATTACTACTGCCAGAGGTCAGGGCATAAAATAGCAGACTGTTATCCAAATGCAATTTTATTAAAGTCGATCTCTCACTAATCGCTATAAAAAGTCAGTTTTAAGAAGACAAGCTTCAGTGGTCAAACCAGTGCAGCCGAGACATTGCATACTACTGCAGATCGACGCATAGGCCTACCTTTTAGCTGTACACAATTTCTACCTGTCACCTGGCAAGGCTGGTTGCCGACGACGCACGAAAACTATGCTATTGCTCAGGTATGTCAACGCTACACGGCTAGGCGCTGTGGGTAGGTAATACGTTATCGTCGGCATCGGTCTTTTCGACAGCTCTTAGCGCGCATTAACGAAACCGGCGCCGGTGTCGGCCGCACGAGCAGTGAACGAATGCCTGCCTACATATACTGCAGGTCCACTTATACTACTCGTCTGCATATTGTACAGCCATCAAAGCAAAATATTCCCATGTCTCATCACGCCACAGAGACTGATGATTTAAGACCGTAGGCTCCCGTCAATTCGCTATATACTGAACTGAACTGGTGGCGTCTTAGTGCAGTGCTTACGGTAATTAACACGAAGTTGCTGTACCATGGTCCATGGACCTGCGGCTAATGCTAGGCTACTTGTCTACGAACAGGTAAACCATCACAACAAATAGCCAGCCACCCAAGTCAACTCAGCCTTCCGCTCCTCTGGGATAGGTGACTCAGGTACCGATTGACCTGCCTGGGTGGGGTTAGGGCAGGTAACACTGAGTGATTTCACGCGGTTGCTCTGAGACTGGTTCTAGTGAATACAATTAAATTTTTTTTTAACTTTCTATGCACATCTTGACGCTGATAACTGTTCAGCGGTCTTGCTGTTTTCGTTTTATTCTACTTCTATTTTTGCATTACTTTTTCCTCTGCTAACAACATTACAGTGAATGAATATTTTCATATCGTTTCGGGCATTCGTTACATCGCACATCACTAACGCGAAGTAGGCCTATCGGCCGGATGCTCATAGCCAAATGAACCCGGACGTACGTACTAGACTAACGGACGATACATGAAGACTGGCTGGTGCAATTACAACAGTCAGTGATCACAATGGGCTGAGAAATTATCTCCCTCCCTGCCTGACTGTCTGTCTATTCTCTGTCTGTCGTGTTTACATCCGGTTACTGCGCATGTCCGGGTAGAGCAGCAAACCTTCACGTCCGCGCGGGAGCACGATCAGCATACGAAGTCTCCGTCCACCTTGTAGGCAGAGTATTAGAGCGAACAGAACAAAAAAGCTGACAAAAATGATAATAAACAAAGATGTCGGCGTCCGGTGCCGCCATGTATGCGGCCGTCCGTCCAGTTGCCGAGACGCTTGGGTTTTGACAGCAAACTAAGCCTACCAACAGTCAGGCTCTGCAGTTTGCAGTCGGCCCTAGAGCCGCCCAACGCGTCTGAGTTGGCTGATCGGCAAGTAACACCGCTACGTCGCAAATTAAAATGTACGCGTGATATGCGTCATTAAATTCCGGTGACCTTGACTTCTCACTCTTTGAATTGAATTGATTAGGATAGGCTACAGGTTGAATCTTATTCTGTAAAAAACATACACACCAATTTTCGTTTTTCCAGACTACGATTAATTGTTTTTGAGTTTGTGGCCCGAATGAGACGGATGGACAGAGACAGAAGATCGACAGACGGGCAAAAAGTGCGTAAACTGCCCAAAACCTTTCAAAACCAGAAACCGTTGCATATAACGTTCTTTTTTCGCCACCACAGACACTGTCAGACAGCAAGGAAAATCATTTGCGTAGGCCTAAGTGCAATGCACGGAAAACGCTTCTAGCCAAACTTTTTAACGCAAGAGTATTTCAAGAGTGTTAAAAATAACACTTTCAGAAATTTGTTTAAAAATTAATATGGTACTGCTTTCGTACGTTAAAAAGCCAAAAATAAAATTTTCAGAAAAAGTATATTTCGTATAAGAATAGGCGTAAAGGGTAAGGGGACCTGGACTATCGTATCGAAGGGCTCAACACCTCCAACGTTCTGTTTGCTATGCAAAATGTAGAACTTACAGTGAAAGAAGTCGCCGCAGAACGTTGATAGTCTGTTGACGTCGTCGTCAGCGTGGTTCAACACAGAACGACAGCGGCTACGAACTGGAAATGAACCGTCTTTCACGGCAGAGAGAATATCTCAGAGACAGTCGTCCACGAGTCCGTGAACAGCAGGTGTAGGCCTACACTCGGCCTACGAGTTCAGATTCCGGCTGACACTCGCACTAACCAGTTAATTGTTGCCGACAAGCCAGCCACGGGCTCGGCGCTCAGTCACGGATATCCGGGAGAGATACGAGTTGACAAAGTTGCTCGGTTTGACTGCTGCTTCTTTGCCGAGTTGTCTCGTTGTACTTTCCAGCGGCCAATCTAACGCTGTCGTCGCCTAGTTGTCGTTTCTGGAAGACTGTGCCGTATATGGGCCGAGCGGTTTGTTAAAGGTCCGGCTGCATTGCTCCCGCTGTATGATGGGCCTATAACTGGCCTGTAGCGGCGACTGACACCTGAACGAATGACAGTGGGCAGGCACGCATGTCGCACCTTGCTATATAGCATGTCGTCATAACTTCGTCATCATTCAGCCTTCCTAGCTCACCGCCATGATTCAGCAAAGCTTCGTGCCCGGCTCGTAACACGTCAACACAGTCGAGGGGCCTGGCGTGTCGCAGCTCGAGACCGTCGCCGTGGCAGCTTGTGGTCAGTCGGGCGTGCCGAAGAGTGAGTGAGTGATGGAGTGAGCTATAAACGCGCCGTCACGTCGTAATGTGCGTGTAGAATACGCTGCCGGCGGCTTGTATGCATTGCACTCTGCGAAGCATTACGGGCCCATACTCTGCATGAAGCACGACCGATCAGTTTATGTAGACTATAGTAAGCATGCCGAACGATGTTGTTGACTCACAGTCACACTTCACAGTCCTAGCGAGACATGCGTCGCGAGAAACTCCGAGAAAAACATGCAGCAAACTGCAGGTGACAGTGACAGAAAGTGCCAAAATATTGTAGCACGATGACAGCAGTATTTTGTTTTCTGAGCCAGTGCTGTGCAGGGTAGTTCGCTACGCAGTTGCTACTCAACAAAAAATGAACAACAAATTTGACGGTTTACAAGACGCGCCACAGCCTATATCAGTTCCTGTTCCAGTTGTGGTGGTCTATGTGTGGCCATTTCGTAGCAATTCACTAATCTACTGTTCCACCGCTTAATTACCGTTTAGTCACAATAACGCCTACTGACCTTTAAGGTCATCTAAGGTCGATTATTTTTGCGTCATCTAAAAAGCAATATGCGATATTCCATTAGTGATCAATAGCAACCTAGGCCCTATCTCGCACGGTTTAGCCACAGTACATCCGTTACGGACAGACACTGTCAGACAGACACCACTTTCGTTACAGACACATTGTACCAACAGTGTTGCAGCAAAGTTCTTAATCAGTATTTTGCTTTCATTGCTAAACAGCATGCTACAATGCTATATATACATAACCGGGGCGCTAGTAATAAGCGCTATGGCTCTCGCAATTTATGAGCGATAAATAAAATAATGATGAAAATTTTAAAAAACTGTAAAAACAACTTAATTAATTTTATTGCAGCACGTGCAAAAAGGCCCCTGCGGCAAAATGCAACTTTTATGCACGATTGTAGCGCCACGTTTTTCTCAGTATTTAGTAAAAAGAGTTGACGGCGACTGTCTCCACTTGTTCTTCTTACGCTGTCGTCCATTGGCAAACGTTTTTAACTGGCCAAAACCTGTCCCTTTTTCACACAACTACTTATCTTGATGGACCATATCAATTTATTGAAAACTTTTCTATGCATTTCTATGGCAATTTTTCGTCACGAGCACTTAATTAATTTTTGTGTTCAGTTTAAGATCACAGGGAACGGCCAATGGTTTCATCTGCAGCGGGCATGCGTCACTCACTCACTCACTCACTATCTGTACTTTCTGTATATAGAAAGGTGTGGAGTAGTTCATGTGTGACGACGTCACGATGCTGACGATGCGACAGCGTGGGGGGTCTGTTGTGATGCCAGGCTGCTGTGGTATGGGAACCGACGTCCATGGTGAAGGTCCCTGCGATCACTGCATGATCAGCGGTATATTTAGTCTAATATAACTGTTCAGGTCCGATTTGCGTTAAAGCAGAACAATGTATTTCGACTACGATGCGATACCGACCTCGACATCGACTCTACGTTTTGCAGGTCATAGTAATTAAGCAGTATGTAAACTTGCAATGCCTCGTGACTCGTGAACGAATGCCACATAATTGGCGCCTCACGCTGATTGGTTGTTTTGCCACGTGATAACCAAGCATACAGTGAAATATTGTAAATGAATCCACCAGCGAGAAAATTATTCGAAAAAGGCTTGCAAAATATGTTGTGAAAGCATAGTGCAAGCGGTGTAGAGGTTTTCACTTCATGCACCAAAACAAATGTTCTTTGAAACAGCTAGCAGCTTTAGTTAAACCAAACTCAGTTCGCGCTGGTACTGTTTTCACAATATTCGGCTGCAGTCGTGCGTCGCAAAGAAAACGAAGGTGCATGTAGTGTGATGCCACTGTCTGAAGTAGTATAAGCTCGTACTGCGTACCCGCTTACCCATTTTGCAGTGCGATATCTAGTAGTGAAGAAGTGCTGCATGGTCCCCACTGTGATGACAGGCGACTCGGGTCGCTATAATAACGCGTGATTCAGTCGTGAGACATTCTAAAGGCGGGCGGCTTTTTACGGCAGCCCAAGCGTGACCGCTATCTGCGCGTTAGTTCACCCTAGCTCTCGTTTCCTTCTACGGCAAAAACGCTCGACACCCGGCCTATTTGCATTATGCTAACGGGACACGTAAGCTACCCCCTACTTGTGTAAGTTATTGTAAGGTCACCGCGGCTACTGCTATTTCGCTGAGTGATCGAATAACACCGTGACCGTTATTATGTAACGGTAACTTCGTCGTCACGTAATGATATAATACGCCATTTACCGGTATCCTTCTCTACGCTAAAACCTAAAATCTACTAACTTTGAGTTTGATTTGTTGTACAACAAGCAGTGAAATATACTTGTATAGCAAGTAGTTGCTGATAACTATTCTCAAGGTGCGCCAAAAACCCCTGCCTTCAAAAATACTGTATTTCTGGAAAAAAACAGTTGTTTTCAACCAATTTGCAGTTTATACAGACAAGAATTCAAGCCACACATAAGCTACGGCGGATTCTTTTACAATATCTGGCTCAGTTGAAAAAGTATTACTATCTGAACTTAAAAATGCATTTTTCAAGCGAACACGTGAATAAACTACCACTTTGGCATAAACATTAACAGCGCTAATCATCACGTTTTAGGCCTACCAACTTGCGGTCAAAAATGATCCATGTGTTAGTAGAGTGAACTGTTTGGTGTGTTGAAGAATGAATACAGCCATTACTTCTAGCTGGTCTTCGTAGTGTTACACTGTACCAATAACAAATGGACCCTTAAAGAAATACACTGTGTCTCAAAAAAAGCATGTGACTACATTTTTTGCAATAACTTGAACAATGAATGTCCGATTATAATAATTTTTGGCACACTTATTAATGAGACTATATGTCAT
>Ga0209671_1003083_pt1 | contig 15810 bp, 13 predicted proteins | sample WorMetHERISLAND2_2_FD_187401 | JGI IMG/M metagenome (GOLD analysis project Ga0209671, IMG submission 187401) | Marine gutless worms symbiont microbial communities from Max Planck institute for Marine Microbiology, Germany - Olavius geniculatus... | ecosystem: Host-associated > Annelida >...
TCCTACTGCCACTCTGTCTTACCGTCCGCTGTGTTGTTAATTGTGTTTATATTGTTTTTTCTTTTTATGTGCTACCACTTGATGGTGAATAAAGTTGAATATATATATATAAAACGTCGCAAAAAGTTCTTTTTTGGTACAGGTTAGAGTGTCAACAGAGTACCAGATACGCTACTTTCGGATCAAATGGTCGAACGAGAAAGTCAGCAGCTTAACAGACACAAAATGTTTATCAATGGACGACCATACAGTTTCATCTCTATACCATCAAAGGTCAACAATCCATGATAGAGTATTAGGGTCTAGATTTACCGCCAATAGAGTAATCCAACCCCAACACAAAATTCAATCAAAAAGCTTAATAAATTTTCGAGTGATCCAGCGGAGAATCGGAAAGACAGATGCTGCTACATATACCCTCAATTCATCTTCTTCGGCGAAGGTACGTCGTAATACAAAGTTACAGTTACCCGACGGCGGAGGTTGTAGGTGAGTTTAAGATTGCGGGCGAAGGAGTTGGCGAAAGCGACGTAGAAACGTAGAACGTCGAGCAGCGGTTCACGCTTGATGATGTGCAGGTTGCAGTAGGTCAGCGCACGAACGTTGGCTGTTGACTGGCTGACTGACGTCTCTTTCCAGAACAAGTCGCCCAGCACGTCTCCTCGACCTATGAAGGTTAAAGGTGGTGTATAGCGTTTTATCGGAAACTTATTGCAAAGCTATGGAGCGTCACCTGCCATACGGGATCACACAGTATTACCTGCCAATCGGGCTCCTGCTAAATCTGCTACTGCCTATTTTTGTCGAACTGTCACTTTGTGTCATTATTTTGTACTTACGCGCTGAAGGTTGGTTTCGCACGCCAGAGTTAGGTAAGAGTTAATAAACCCAAGTGTTAGGGTTTCTAGAGTTTCGCTAATATCTAGGAGTTTTCTAGCCGCCTATCCAACAAAGCTTCTCGGCGACAAAATAATCGGCGACTTATTTGAGATGAAATAAAGCTTAGGGATGAGACGAAGTCGTGCACATTTTGGTGTCAGTCTTACGGGGAAGAAAGTAGTTCGGTTCTCAGCAGCCAGTTGGAATAAGCTTCTATGGGATGCATGGGGTCAAGGAATCCTCCCGTTGTTTAATTAACCGGTGAATTCCGCCGGTGCATCGGAAGGGTTGCTAAGTGACATTTCAAAATGCCCAATAAGTCAAATTTGGCATTTAAAATAAACAGGGCTGTAAAAATTTTAGTTCGGCAGTCTGGCACTCAGGCATTATTTTTCAGATATGTCAGTAAAACTTGATTCTGGTGTCATTAGTTTGGCAGGAACAAATCATTCTACCGTAGATGGTGTTGTTGAAAATTTGAATTTTGCTCGTCAATGAAATACATTGCAATTGCATTCGTTTTTTTCAGCGAAAAAGTTGGCAACCCGATGCCCGGAGGAATTCACCGGTTAACTAAACAACGCGATGGGTTTGATAGCGGGAGTCGGCTATAAACGATGTTGAAACAGTTGAAGACAGAAAAGCTCCTGAATGAGTGACGCACCGAGTATAGCGACAATCTCATCGTCTTGTATGACTTCCAGCGAGCCGGATACCACGAAACACAGCGAGTCGATGCTCTCACCCTTGTGAAACAACATGTCACCGGGCGCCCAGTGACTGACGGTAAAGTGCACGGCAAGAGCGCGCAGACAACCGTCACTGGCCAGTCGGAATGCGGAGTGTTCGTTGAAAACAACTCGATTAAGATGAACGCAGATGTCAGCTCGCATGTCAGACGGACAGTAGTTCAACACCTATACGCATCGACACATCAAGCATGATATTATTAGCTGACTAACTTCACGAGAACGAAAACTACACTGTTTCATTCATTGGCCACAACTACGTTTTCGCTTCTCTCATATTCACCAGATGACAGCAGTACACCGAATGCCGTGTGATACCGATTGCGGAGAATAAACCAGGCATTTTGATAGCCCGTCAGGTCATTCTCGTGTTGGCACTACAGAATAGCCTAGATTCAAACCTATTACTACTGGGCGGACGCACTGCCAAAAGCCTGTACCAAGTAGCCTGACTACATTATACGGAGCGTGCATGCAGACCTTGGTGGTTTCGATGCCTTTTGTAAGCGACCAGGTGGAGACGACGTAATCAATGACGCGTTCACCGAGAGACTTGGGCACTGCATGTATCTTCATGAACTCCTTGATGTTGTTTACCATCTCGTGGTAGCGCGCGGAGGTCGAGTACATCTGCTGGAAGATGGTGGTCACGTTGCCGAAGATCGTAGCGTACAGCAGCGCTGCATGTCAATCAATCAATAAAAAATAGCCACTTACACAAATGGCCACTGGTCAAGTAGACATTACACGCACACATTACCATCTTTAGTGCAAAGTACACTTATGCTTGTCACTGCTTCTTGCTGTGAGCAAAAACGTGCACCCGTATTAGACGACAGTCAGGTGACTCAGGCCCATAGTCAAACTTTTTCTAAGGTCCGGGGCAACGCTTCTTATGCATTTCGAGTTCGAAAATTTGATTTGCTGATTTGGTTGTGAGTTTGCTGGTTATTATTATGCAATGCTTCCTGGTTTCGGCTGATGAAAAAATTCAATTGGTTCTCTCTCGTAAATATTGCCAAACAATTACACGGTGTTTCACAAAAGGGAGACCCCCTTTATCTTTCTTTCATAATTCAGTCAAATGATAATCAATTTACACAAGCTTTTTACAAGTTGTACCTGAAAAAATACTAATTCAAAATGTTTTAACAAAATATGGCTGTTGATTAAATATTCTTTGCTAGTCGTGACGTAACGCTGACGTCATAATGTGTTGTGAGTACAAGCTTGCTTGTATCAGCTGGTGCTGCCAGTTGCTACTCTGCTTCGATGGCGAACTTAATCTGGTTCGCTGATGAAAAAGTGTTCATCATGTCAGCACTAAGCAATATGGAGGGTTGAAAACTTGAAATCAGGTGTCTCGCGAGCTAGAAACTCAACCATGTGTGTGCTGGTGCATTGTCGTGCTGGCAGCTGCAGTCAGCAGCAAAAGTCAAGCTATCCCCACAAATGCGTAAAAGCGATTGTTTTGGGCGATTTTTGTGGCTGCAATGGTAAAACTTCAACAATTTGCCATCAGCGAACCAGATGAAGTTTACCATCAAAGCAATGTAGCTATTCAGCAACTGACAGCACCAGTTGAGACGAGCAAGCTTGTACTCACGACATATTATGACATCAGTATTACGTCACGACTAGCAAAAAATATTTAATCAACAGCCATATTTTATTAAAAGATTTTCAATTAATATTTCCTCAGCTACAACTGGTAAAAATTTCGTGTAAATTGATCATTATTTGACTTAATTTCTGAAAGAAAGAAAAAAGGTCCCTTTTTATGAAACACCGTGTAGTAACAGTGTAAATGTTATTTTAAGCGACAGCAGAACAGATCTTGTAGATAACCCGGCATAAGATTAAAATACTAAGAAAAGTAAAAATTAAGATGTTCTAAAAAAGCATGTTACTCTGATAGTGTATGAATAAATAAAAAAGGAATAAACACGAGTGTATACAGAGCGACTTACAGCCAAGTATCATCATGCAGATAGAGAAAATCTTTTCATACTCCGTGAATGCGGACACATTGCCAAACCCAACACTTGTCATGCAGGACAAAGTGAAGTACAGTGCTGTGGCATACGCCATCCGAGTCGACGGCCCACCTTCCCACACCGTCTGCGTCAATAGTACATTTTTGCAGCATTAGGTCTATTAGCAAATTAGTAGTCTTCATTAATCGGGTACAGTGGTAAAAATATAATGTGTTTACGTAAATATTTTGTTCAACGTTGTTTCGACTCTGTAATTATACCGGGAAAGTTCGAATTCGTAGACTTATTAATAGAAATTGGAGTACGCCAGTCGTCGATCTGTGAGTCAAAATCAATTAAATTTAACTGGATTCTCTCACTGCTGTTGCTGTCTACGACAGGCAATGTCTCTGGTATTTGATAGCTCAGTGAACACAAGGCACACTAATTTACATACATTAATATTTCACAATGTAGTTATGTAAAGCGACGCGTTTAAGTTTGCTGAAATGCTAAGCGAAGTTTCACTGCAAATTTTCTGCTGCGTCTGTTAAAAATCAGGCTAAAATATTGACAAGAGTTTAATGCCGTTTTTGACTAAGGGTGCACACAGCGTAAAATAACTGATGTCGTGTGATGAAATACAGAAATCGTCGTTACCATCATCATCATCATTGCAGTTTATTTGTTAATCTAGCTAATTAAAAACTTTACAAATCATATACAGACATTGGACGGTTATAACAACATCAAAGTAATGACATCTGATGCACGGACTGGATGGCTATTTCCCAGAACCGATTGTGCTCGTAACACTAAAAGCAGTAAATGGTAATAAACATTATTTTGTCGTCGAGCAACTGTTCAGCGTATCATTTGTCTTGCTCGTCTGTCGTCGGGTGCCGGTGACACTAGTAGTTTTCTACGTCTACGCCGAGACGTATAGGCCTAGGTCTACGTTCACAGCAGCTGTCATTGCTCGCCTTCATGCCATATTCATTCTCATTTAATATTTACACAGCGGCAATGGCCAGTCATCAGTCACAGCTTACCTGATTATCAGTGGAGTTACTGGTGACGTAGTTAGCATCAATCTCTCGTCCCAGCCTCTGCAGCCAGCCGAACTGAACGCCTCGCGCCGCCTCGTAGCTGCCGATCGTGAACCAGACGCAGGCAAACCAGTGAGCAATGAGCACGAACATTACGATGAGTAGTACTAGGACGGCGGCCCCATACTCGATGTAATGATCAAGCTTGCGAGCGATACGACCAAGACGAAGCAGTCGCACGACTTTCAGTGCCGAGAACAGACTACTCACGTCCTGTGCAGCGCACAGCAGCATTTACACTCAGCATTAAACTATATTCAATTATTAATTAAATTACAACTCTCCATTGCTTCTGCTTTGATATCATCACGACTTGATTATGCCAACTCTGTGTTAGTCGGCTGCCCACAAAAACATAGGCTATTGCCTGTCTACAACGAGCGCAGCATGCACTTGCTAGAGTTGTCACGCAGCAGTCCACTCGTTTTTCTCCTCTTGCATCCACCAACCTTCTGGAACAGCTTCGTTGGCTTCCTATCGAATGGCGAATCAGGTTCAAGCTTGCTTCTTCTATTTATTAAGATATACATACCGGTAACCCGCCTTATTTTGCATTAAAGTAAGTAAGTAAGGAAATAAGTAAGTAAGTAAGTAAGTAAGTAAAACGTGAATGTATATTCGGCATAACGTTTAAATTAATTTTTATAGCTTACTAGTAGGCATTTTAGCTCAACCTATGAGCTTATTCAGAAATATTTACAATCAGTAAACCCTGAACTGACCAATATACTGGCAATACTGTATTTTGTTAGCTTTACGTAGATGCTAATTTGTAACTATCATTAGAGAAACGACGACAACGTCAAAAGACCGTGATTAACTATCAACTGGTTACTAACTATTACTAGGATGGATGACTGTCTGCGGAAAATAAACCATCTCGGAATATAACCAACACCAAGGTCAACTCAGCCTAACATCCCTATGGGGTAAATAATTCGAGTAACGACCTGTCAGCTGTGTCCCATATCACCGTAGTTTTGGGACGGGTTTCCGATAAAGAGGCATATACGACTTAACCTTTAATGTTTACACAAAATTGTAATGCTAACAGTGACGCTGACAATGGCGTTGAAAAATATGACGCACTGGTTGGTTGGTGTCTGTCAAGTCGTTCGCGTCGACTCACCTCGGAGTTGTTGTGGAAAGCGGTGAAGACGTCGTAAGGCAGACATGACAGCAGGTCGATGACGAACCAACCTTTGAGATAGTTCATGCGAATGATGCGAGGTTCCGAGACGATTTCGCCCGCAGAGCCGACGAACGTCAGGTGAAAATTAATCAGAATGTCGACGAAGAAAACGACGTCTACCATACTATCAACTACCAGAACTGGCACGTTGTCCATTGTCTTGCCCTGCGTCACGGGATCATGCAAACAAAGGTAAAAGTAAAGATCCGATAACTTGCTAAGGTGTTTCTTACATGAGTCGCGACCAGAAGCGCTTTACAATCTTGAAAGTAACAGCTGATTACGAAATTACAAAATTAATACAAAGCATACAACTTGCAGTAAAAAGCTAGCACTAGCAGCAAACTTACAATTTTATCTAGCAGCTAAACTAACTACTGTTCTAAATAGAACAAAAATAATTTAATTATAGGAAAATACATCAATGTAAAAAACAAAAAAATCCAAAAACAAAAAAACAGCCTGAGATCAGAAAACTAAAAAATAAGCAGCAAAAATTAAAACGTAAAAAGACACCTTTTCTGTCCACAAACACGAAAACAATTTAACACACGAAACTTTATTCACCAAAAACATGGTAGAAACAAATAAAGGCTAAATGCAAATAATAAAAAACACAACTTAACATCTTTTGCAATTATTCAATCATTTAGTAACGCCTATCGGTCAGCAGTAAACGTACACGGCCAAAAATAACTATGCAATGCTGCGTATATTGAGCCTCGGCTAAGATGAGACTACAACGTAAGTAAATTCTAGTGAATATGCCTGAAATGCGGCGTTGTACGGGACCATGACAGCAGTGTAGAAAGTCAGCACGAGTATGAGCCAGTCCCAGTAAGCCTTGAAGCCGGAGTAGTGGCGTATGATATGCGGAGGGGTCTTGGGAACCTCCTGCCTGTAGTGAGGAACGGATGCCTCGTCGCGAACTGGCATCGACTGAACACAGCCAACACTGTATGTATTACGCTACACGAAGTTAGTGGTCCAGCGGTAAACAATCTACATAGCACACACGATTCATTTGCAAATAACAACTTCGAGCAGTTATTAGTTTAGTTACCCGTGTGTTCAAGACAACTCGGCTTTCTGTTCTAGCACAATAAAAAAATTAGCATTAATACGTAGGTCCCGCGGACACTAGATGGTACAAAGCCAAAACAACTTGCGGCAGACAGAGCAGTATGGCTTAAGTGACAGTCTGGCAGTCTCGCAACGCAGGCCGCCTACATATTTTTTGCAAATAAACGTGTTCACAAAACTATTGGCTATAGCGCGCACCGGAAACATTTATTTCTGCCTTAGTGCTACCGCGTCATGCATACAAAAAAACTGACTATCGATTATTCTATACACGAATTCACGACTGGCGTAATCTTGTTATACAATTGAGTATAGAGTATATTATATAGCTGGAAGTTTGAAAGAATGAGTTAGCCGCTATACGTACGACGACGAGTTGAGAACTTTTAGCTGTGAAATCGACATTGACGGACGTAGTGTTGGAAGACATTGGAGCTTGTCGCATGCCGGCTCGGGTCACCGATCGCGCCAGTCGTGCAAACTTACTCAGCGCCGCTGTGAAATAATAACAGTAATCAGCAACACTTCTGTCACTCATCAGCTAGTCTATTCCTCATTCAAACACCGTCTGTGTAGCTACATTACCTTGTAGAAATTTAATCATAGTTTTGTCGCATTCGCTGTCATATCGACGCGCAGTAAACGTGAAAAATCATTTCAATTAAAAATCAAATTCATGTTAGCACGTACAGTATCAATTACAAACAGTGTGTACGAAATGCTGCGTATTGTAGATAGTCGGACGGCTGCAGCTTCTGGCCAATAATTTGAGATTATTTGCTGACGTCTTTTAGGCAATCAACTGTCCTGCGTGCAACGTCTACGCCGCGGCACTTTGTTTACGAGATGATTAGTGCGGAGTCCTTAAGCGTTTTCTTAGTTTCCGACCTCAAACTATGCCACAGTAACTAAACAAATAAGACCGTAAGCCTTGTCAGTAGACATATGAAAACGCGTGCCCTTCCACGAGAAAGTGGGGACAGTTCGATAGGCGCCCGTCCCAAATAAAAAACGTATCCAGCGAATACAAAAAAGTGTACGCGTACTTATTTTTGGATGAAAATTTTATCGACGACGTAAGCGTACAAGTCAATGAAAGCCATGTAATTACGTTAATAGGACAGCATCATTACGTAATTCTAATTTCTATTAGCTGTAATGATAAAGTTGCCTGCGGCGCTGATTAAATATTCTTCGAATTACGCGATATAGCACGGCACAAATAATTTACCTAAGCGCGAATTTTTTTGTGCTGATTATTTTATTATCGCCAAGCATTAACCAACTGCAGAAAAAGTCTAATTTGACGATTTCGTCACGTTCCTCCTCGGCATAAATTTAATCAAATGTTAATTAATTGTTTCTACTTTTCGCAAATTTTACAAAAACATGCACTCGTAACCTCGAGAGCAATCCTGGTGATAAAAGCTGATCAGAAGCGACAAAGTTAACACATAACCTTACCGGTGACAATAACTGCTGTAAAAAGTATACCTAAAATGCAGAGTAAGCCTACGCAATTTAAAACCGAACAAAAATAAGCCGCTAAAAAGATCCCTGCACGTGAGCAGTCTCATGGCGTGTTTCCACCGCTAATTCTGACGCATTTGTATCAAGTCTGTCCAACTGCGTATGAACGTCATTGTGAGACGATTGCTTTTGATCAAAAATGGCCATAATGTCACTGAAACAATGACGACGCTACGGGCAGCGCTTATGGCCGATTTACACCTACGACGCTGACGCGACTCAACTGTCTCCGATAGTCTGCGACAATTGAGTCGCGTCGGTGTAAATTGCCCATTAGTGTTTGTGGGTTCAAACACAGCGATTGTGTTATATACACTGTGAGGCATAAAACACACACAAATTTTTTTTACCATAACTTGAAGAATCGTTATCCAATTTTAATAATTTTTGGTACACGTATTCACGACACAACTGGCCATCAAATGGCTGTTCAGTTTCGCACCTTACCCAACATCTGCTTCTGCACTACCTGAGAAAAACAAAACAAGCAAAATATTACATTTGTATTCAATGCAATATCATTATTTAATTAAAATAATGCACATTTGGCACGATTCCCCCAAATTTCTAGCACTTTGATTGAGAGTTAATCGAATTGTTTAGTTGTGCAACTGCTGACAGTAAATATTCGAAATATCGGCCATTTGCGCAAACACGGGCAAGAAGATGCATTCTCTATTCGTTGATAGCAGTGTTGATAATGTTCCGCTTCACACTTCAACCAGTCGCTTTTTGAGTTCATTGATATTTCTAAACAGCGTCCCTTAAACTTGCTGCTGCATAACACTGCAAATACTGTAGAATGGACTGCGATCAGAGCTGTTACGTATTTGTAATGATTAAATTTACTGACGTTTTTCTTTCTTTTTTATCTCATGTTGCGCTTGTTCTGTTTCCCCAGGTAATGCAGCAACAGACGTTGGAAATTTGAACGGCCATTTAATAGCCAGTTATGTCAGAAATGTTTATATTAAAAACTATAAAAATTTTGTTATGATTCTTCAAGTTCCTATTAGTAATGTCACGGATGGTTTTTGGCGTTTTTTCTTCATTTTTTACGCTGACTTTATGTGTTTTAATTTCCTTAGGTAGTGCATAAGCATATAATGGGTGAGGTGGAAACTTAAATAACCGTTTGATGGCAAGTTGTGTCTAAAATAGTTGTACAAAAAATTATTTAAATCCGATAATTCGCCTTTATGTCATGATCGATACATTTTGTGTCTGTTTTTATGCCTCACAGTGTAGTTCCTGCTGCAGTCTCCTACCGCTGGATGAAAGACGTTGATGTCAAAAAGGTGGTGTTACAGTTTTTAATGGAAGCTCATTCCAAAGCTATGGAGCGTCACCTGCCGTATGGGATTATACAATGTTACCTGCAGGCGACGCAGGCGAACGCGCCCCGTCTTAATCAGAGCCAGATAGGCCGTTACTCGATGTTGTGTGATGCTTACCTCTGCTGTAGCTGTTGTCGTCGTCAATAGGTTGTCTAAGTGCCGTGATGTCCTTGATGACAATTAGCAACAATACGACGACTTCTTTCTCGTTGCGAACTGGCGACACTTGCAGCAGCAGCCACAACGGCGACTCTACACCAGCATTCCAAGCACACTGAGCATCATCATTAAGCCTATAGAAATACAGTAATTATACACATCAGTATTCAACACAAATCATGTCCCATCAAACCGAACAGCATTGTTGCATCACGTCAAGCATAGGAACTACTACTCTCGCTGCCACTTTGTGAGATCTTTGCAATCACTTAACACTAACTTAAAATAAGATTTATTATCTAAGCAATCTTAGTACAATCGAACAATATAAACAACTGCTTTAAAGCCAAAGAACTGATGACCGGTTTAACCACCATTTGCGTCACTCGTTATTCACAGACACTAGATTATAGCCTATGCTTCGTTTTACATCAGATGTTATAGGCAGTTTTAATAACATGATCTATTGGCTGCTCTGCAAACTTCTTGTAACTGTTTATTTTATCTCCATGTTTTATTTATTTTTCAGTAACCCACGCCGTTGTTAAAGTTGTGAATGAACTTACACAGCTATAAATGCAAGTACCTGTAGTTTAATAATGACACTAAACGAGCATACACTATTCCTGTTGCTGAGCACACCAAGACAATACTTAACTGTTCTTTCTGTATAGCTGCATCTCAAACTGATCGGAGACTTGATTCTCCATGGCGTCGTGAAGTCGTTCGATTGACTCCTGGCTGGTCTGTTCGCCGTGCATAGCGCTACAGATCGCAGGCTTTTGCACCAATTCACAACGCTCAAACCCCGTCAACTGACATAGACCCTCGTTGCAGTAGACGACGGGAAAGTCAACCAGACGCGCGTTCGCCAGCAGGAAGTGGCTATCTGCAGTCGACGACAAACATAAAACACCTCTCACACAATAAAGCTCAAAAAACTTTCGTACTCCTTGCTGCCGACCGCATACCTAGAAAACCAATGTCCCTAATTTTTTATTGGATTCCTCGAAAATATTGGTGCAGTTATTGTTTGCTTTCAAAGTTACAATGAAACAAACAAACTGTTGGCATCTAGTGTGTTACGCTGCAGTACTTTAGTTCTTTAGTTCTACTGGTACTAATTGTACCTCACTATGTTTAATAAACTGTCGTGTAATACTACACTAAATATCACAAAATAAAAATTAAACAATATTAATTTTTTCGTATTTACTTTTTCGTCAGGCTGCAAATTAAAAGCACAGGAATTTTTAAGCCTAACAACATGTTAGGTCGATTGCTTCATCATCATTATCATCATCAGCAGCAGCCGCAGCAGCAGCGGACATCTTGTATATCACAAATCGAAACTATTGATGACCTTCTTGCCAACCAGTTACGGAACTCGGGTGTGTCGACTGCACACTGGCATAGAATCCCAGGCTACATTTTCATTGATTTGCTGTAGATTTGTCATGCAACACGCTGCCAAACAACCCGTACAGCAAATCCACAGGAAACCAGTCTAAATAATGGGAGTCTTCTACAGCACGACGATACTATAGCAAATCATCTATAAGTCTCTAACTAATTCTAGTTTGAATCCCCAGCCCTCAGCCAGACACCAGCTTTCACTGCCAGACCACGAATACGGGGCTGTTGGATTGCGCAATGTGCCTGTTTACGTCCCAGCTATCGCTGGTACTCACTGCGCTTACCCACAATGGAATGTCTAAGATGAGCTGACCTGTGTGGTTGGTTTGCCAGTCTGTCTACAGACACTCATCTCATTAAGCACAACATCAAACCACCGCGCCGTACTCTTACAAACACTGATTGGTGGTGTAATTTATAAAATCGTTGTCTGTGAATAACAAACGCGTCATCGATGCTGCCTGCAGGGCGTCTGAATCGGCGCCATGACAACGCAGCGTGCACTAATCATCAGCCAATCAGCGACTAGCAGCAGCAGCAGCAGCTGTTGCAGCAGCTGCAGCTGCAGCAGTCGTCCTGCAGGTAAATCAACTGATTAAGTATTCACGGTCACACGGCACTAATCACTTTAGCTTGGTCGTGCGTCACTCTCGTTCCATGAATCCATGAATATGCAGTTAGCATAGGCGCAAAATTATCGAAATTTTTTTCTTCGGCTGCGCAAACTGTGAGTAGGTCTGCAGAGCTTTTCTCGCCAATACCAAAATTTTTTTCCAATATTCTTACATATTTGTACTCTGCCTAACTTACTCTATAATTAGATATCGGCCTATAGACCGTGATTAACTATCAAGTGGTTACTAACTTATTACTAGGATAGATGATTGTCTGCGGAAAATAAACCATCTCGGAATATAACCAACACCAAGGTCAACTCAGCCTAACATCCCTATGGGGTAAATAATTCTAGGCTTACTTTGCGATCATGACAGTAAAACAACATAAATAACCGTAAAAATCCTATAAGTCTACAGTTTGATTTATTTGTATGCAGAAGTGGTATTTCGGAAAAGCAATATTTTCAGCTGTATGTTGAATGTAGGGGCCCAATTGTACTTGTGCGACGTGCTTACGAATTTTTCCTTTTCTGTCAATGCACACAGAAAGCGGACCCCGGGGCATGACGACACTGAGTCGTCATATACGACGGTCTGTGCTTTAGCACGTCATAGGGCCGACGGATCGAATGACTCGTGTGAGTCTGTGAGTCTATTTGGCAGCAGTCAATTCATTGCAGTCAACCGCTGAACGCATGAACGCGTGTGACGCCATTAGACAGCCGACCGGGCGATTGCCACGGCTCAATAGCACGACGACTTGATTTCCAGTAGACACGCACAACGTCACGCTGTGCGCTTTCATTGCTACTAACGGTAGATCGATAGAAACGAAACATAGACAGCAGTTGGCTTGTTAATCGATGATCTGTGACCTTGCACTAGCTTTCTAGCTCCGCCGTTTTCTTCTTGTCTTCTGCCGTTGAAGGCATTTTCCTCCTAGTATCAACATCACCGTACGTTGGTACAGTATTTCGCCGCTCAAAACAGTAACAGTTTCGATAACGGACAGAATGTCAAATTTTGGCGCCATTTAAATGACACCTCGATTGTCGATAAACACTGCTATCAGTATGAAACAGATCACGAATTAGCAAGTCACAGCCCAATTCTGATCTGACATTTTAATGACCGAAAATCAAGCACACAGAAATCAAGCACAGGGCTTTTTATTCCCAGCCACGACTACAGTAGGTATTTTAAAGTGTCGTCTTTTACCTTACTACAACTGTGAGGGTAGGTCTAGCTATGATTGACAGTCGGTAGGCGGGGCTAGCGTAGCTGACTGCTCGCCAGTCAGTTAGTCAGTCAGTCTGGTATGAGTCTGTGTGACTACACAACGCACTAAGGTTGAAGTAAAGAAAAGGACAACGCTTTGATGCAAACAATGCGCTGCTCATCGTGCAAAAACGTGCATGCAAGACACCGTTAAAGATATCGACTTGCGAGGTGTCAGAACTACGTGACTCGAATTAATGGCCACGGTCAGAGAACTAATAGTCCCAATATCGTAAAGGGCATAAAATTTGAAACATTATTTTGCACCGAAGAAGGTATCAGGCCCTATAGTTACCTACATATCTAAACGAGCTAAAGCAACGCTTGAAAGCCTCAAGAACTGCAATACAGATAAGCTGTTCATCATGTGGCTTAATGACTTAGTGGGGCATCATACTCGCGATCAAGAGGTCTTGGGTTCGAATCATAACCGGCTCACTGCCAGGCAACAACTCCAGGTACGTTGTTCGCACACACGTACATCTGTCTCGAAGCAGTGGAATTTGGTGGTCGTGAAACCAGCGAAAGAGCGCTGATGTTCTGCGGCTGCGAAAGTAATTGTAGGTTTGGCTGAAAGTAATGGCAGCTTACTGTCAGTTGCGGGCTATCAGCTGCCTTAAAACCGAGATCAGCCCCGGACTTCATGATCTTATAAAAACAGAATACAGGACTAACTCTAACCCTAACCATAACCATAACCATAACCTTTACTCTCTAGTTATGTGTGTTATGGAAGTGAATGCGTGAGTGAGTGAGTGAGTGAGGTCTAACGTCCCACCCGACACAATGTAGGTCATATCGGAAATCGATGATTTTTCCAGGCAAAATTGCACATACACACAATAACTGAAAAGAAAGTATAACCTTTACACTATAATAGAACAGACAGTTTAACCTTTATAGAAAAACACAAAACCACCTAAACGTAAAATTGTAAGAACTGGCCATGGCAGTTCTAATAATTTTCCCTGTTAACTTCCAGACAGTCATTAATTTCAGAATGCTGTCTATTGTAGAACAGGGGGTGTTATAGAAGTGAATACGAACATTCTTAAAATATGTTCACAAATCTGTACACCGCAGTTGCCACCGTGTTCTCCTCGCATGATACTAGGCCGATGTGTAGGGTATGAGGTGTGAAAACTAATCGATGAACGAAGCAATCGGCTGGGAACCATCGTCCAACGACGAGCGGCGACTGGAGCATGGCGGAGCGGTTAATCAAATTGCATGGCTAATGACGACGGCGAGTGCGTCGTTTCCTTCCGGTAAATAGTCGTGACTGCCGTCGCCGCCCCTGCTGCTGCTGCTGCTGGCGGTGATGATGATGTGGTAGGCCTACAGATGCAAGATGAAAGTAATTGATCACCGCCGATGCACCTGCCAGCCGGACAGCAAGCGAAGCGGTGCACGTGCCGTGTCGATAATGTAGACTATATCCAAACTGCAAGGTTGACTTTAATGGCTGTTTTACTACTGTTCTACAGATTAGTTCAGTCTAAGTAATTAATTAACCTACAGTGTTAATACGGCGTAGGCATGCAATGTAGATTCTTTTGTATATTGAATTTAGTAACCTTTGTCATTCCTTTTAACTAAAAATGTTCGAAATTGTGCCCTCGTGCTTTTTTCACGTTTCACCTACAGTGCGAAATAGTCTCCATAAACCTGCTGTCATTTCGGACTTGACTGAAACCACTATAAAACTTAAAACTAGGCTTAAATCTCAACCTGGTGTGCACAGTCGTGCTTTCCTGCAGTGACACGAGACATTCCCACTCTTTACTGTTATGGGTTTGACCGATGAGACGAGTGACTTTCAAAAAAACCACGTTTTTGTTTCAACGCTTGTCTGTCGTCGACCAACGTTTCAACGCGATGAACGCGGCCTGCCTGGCAGAGACATGTTTCCGATTTCCGAGTCCGCATCGTGACCATTCCAGGCAGAATTTTCCTACGTTCGATACCTTAGCCGTAAGGATGAGTTGCACGAGCATTAAAATAAATAGCTGAATAAATAAACAGTTTGTACGCACGCTGGTTGCAGCACATACGCACGACATTCTCAAGGAACGTGTTTTGAGGTGCGACTAGACCACGACGTGAAGGCATTGTTATGATGGCGTGTATCTTCTACGTTATCAGCGACTGCGTCATGACTTCAACACGCCGTCGTCAGAGACGTCAGTTAACAACATACCGGTATACCACTGCAAACACAAATTAACACAATCACACGCTCAACAACTCAGCACCTTAATAGTATCTTCACAGTCTGCATGCATTTTGTACAAAGTTGAACCACAATTTGTGTATCTTTAAAATGTTACATCGCAAAAAGACGACAGATCGTTAAAAATAAATTTCTTATCGCCGTTTGCCGGACGCAGTGGCGTATTTAGGATTTGGTAAAGGGGGGCATGGCGAGCGCGCGGAGCGCGAGCCTATAACGGGGGTCTGGGGGCGGAGCTCCCAGCGGGGTCCA
>Ga0209671_1003084_pt1 | contig 15808 bp, 9 predicted proteins | sample WorMetHERISLAND2_2_FD_187401 | JGI IMG/M metagenome (GOLD analysis project Ga0209671, IMG submission 187401) | Marine gutless worms symbiont microbial communities from Max Planck institute for Marine Microbiology, Germany - Olavius geniculatus... | ecosystem: Host-associated > Annelida >...
GCTGAGGTTCCTCGACTTCTCGGTTTTGAGTTCGACTGACTGGTTCAGCTAACGCAGTTTTATTAAATAAACCGACACTGTAAATAAGTAAATGGTTTTTTTTAAATTAAAAGTCTCGTTTGTCAGAATAGACAGACAGGATGCTACGAACAGCATTAGCAGGTGTCGGTAATTAATATCGGGTGATGGGGCTGGTTGGCGGACAGATGACAGTTGATGACGTGCGTGCGCGTACAAGGTCATTCAGACCACAGACCCTGCGTGCGTGCGTGCATTCGCAGCGGATGAGTTCTGCATGTCATAATGTCATTAACTGGCACCGTCATGCCGGGCGAGTCATTAATATTGATGCTGGGAGGCGCGGCCCAGGTGTGACGTGGCGTATGCATCAAAGCGCTATGACGTCGTCAGGTGCACTATAAATTGCTGCTGCTGCTGCTGACGCTGCTAATCCTGATGCTATTTTAGCGTATGTTAAACGGCGCTGGCGGCGGAACGGCGGAACCCTTTAATGGGCAAGCATTGTTGTTTGCCTATCGCCCTCTCGTATTACTATGTCTAATGAATACTACTACCTATGCCACAGTGTGATGAGAAAGCAACATTACTCTACAGAAAAATATCGCCCGCTTCAGTGAGCTTCGCTTCCAGACTCCTCAAGGGACTTAACCCCTGGGTTCCACTGGCAGCAGTGCCGCCAAACTCTATCTTACTCTCCCACTTTTAACTTTATTTTGCTGCCTATTGATAAAGACACTAACACGCATCTCGTTATTGCTGTCATGTCGACACTCAGTCGCGTATGTCTTTGTTTATTCGCACAAAACAGGCTACACAAAACGCATAGGGATGTGTACAGCATGTTATAGCACACAAAACGCAGAAAACAAAATGCTAAAAATCCAAAGCGGTGGCAGCGGACGAGCTGATGCAGTTAGACAGAGTTCCCTAAGCTATGCAGTGGTGTACAGATCGGAGCGTGGATTTCTTTCAGTTACACTGTAAGTCAGCCGAGAAGCTGAGCTGGGTTTTCTTAGCGTGATCTTAAGTAGGCTACTAGAATGATGAGATCTAATTGCTACCGTGGCGGATTGTGAGCATTTACGTGGTGCTCGTAGTGTTACGTGACGGTGTTCTTAAACCGCGTTTGTGGACAATAGCGTATCCACGGATCGTCTGTATGCTGATAGGCTGTCGATCGCATCAGACAAACGCGACGTACGCAAGCGAGAAATTAAATACTGCGCCGAAGCCGATGCCGAGTCGCTGTAATCGAATCAATCGCCCTCGTCTGAGTCCTAGAACGAACGCTGCGACGTCTGACTCCGTCTGAGACAGTCTGCTGTGTGCCGCTATAACTGCATCGCTCGTTCCCGTCCACTGGTTTGACCGCAAAAACCGCCTCACGTGATATGCGTTAATTTAGCGTGATTTTTTGTCGATCTCATCGGCTATACCTGCGTAAAATTACTGCATTCGTGGGTTAGGCGATGTTTTGGCTCTGTTCGTTTGTTTACAAGATGAGGCGAAAATTTACTAACAGACGTTGATAAAATTTATGAGCGCGACCTCTAAAAAGGAGTGATTAGATTTTTGTGGCGTCTGGATCACAAACTGTCCCATGATTTTTTTTGAGATTACGTAATGCCGACAAGACGAGCTATACGCGTTGCAGTTAAGCGCGCTACGTTTCTTTTCCGTTCATCCACACGCGACTTGGACGACGTAACTGGGCGTTGATCTAATTACCTCGGGCTGTACACTTATCCGAGCTGGATAGCAGCAAAGGGATGAGTCCAGAGGCTGCGCCAGTGTCACGCAGTCTGACGATGAAATGACGCTGACATTTTTCGTGACAGGAGCTTTGCTGCTGTTGGCCATCCACCACACTTTGCGCGACGAGCACATTACGTACAACAGTTTCGGGCGTGAACTTAAAGCGTACTTGTTATAATGTTGCTACCGTGGCGCAGTATGACGTCTTGCTTAATTACGCCGTGCATAATAGAGAATTGCCTGATGGCCTAGCCGTTGTCGCAACGCCACTGACTACAGCATCAAAGGATGCGGTGGGATGCAGTGTGCGGATGCCTCGCCGAATGTCGTTGTTATAATAACCACGGAGTAGCAGGTGCTGCTGCTGCTGGCTGCGTGGCGTGGCGCTGTTGTCAGCTGCTGACGCTGCCACCCAATGACACTCGCGTTCACTCGACTCGCCGCCGTGAATTTCGGTCATTATTATTCGACCGTCGTGTGCGCCGAATTGGCAGCCCACCGGTGGGTGATCGAGAGACCGTGAACCGTGACATGGCAGGGACTATATATGTCTAGTTTATACTTCATCGCCCCGATCAATCAATTAGTCAGTGAATAAAGCAAATTCTGCTGACTGCTTGGGCGTGATTTTGAAAAGTTCTTAGTATACCACGTTACCGTCTGTCCTTTCTCTTTAATACGGGCTGTTAGCTCCGAAACTAAAAGGCGTAGACAAAGCTTAAATATCATGAACGTTGCCTAGTGCAGGAATAACATGTGAGCCAATTTTTGGTTTAAGAATGTCGAAAATCGGGGTTAGGGTTATGGTTTAGCTGCGTAGCTCTATGCGGATGGTGTATAATACGACGGATTATGTTTCTAGTTTGTATATACCGTGCTTTATCGTATATTGTTCGTCTGGCAAAACTATCATCGTCAGAACTAATCCCATCGCGTCACAGCCTAACATAGCTGGTAATTCCATACGCCGTTACACTGCCTGGCGTGCATGGGGATTCGCGGAGCAAATGATGAATTGTCAGGAGCGACGACGAGGGCAGCTCGCGACAACGCTTGCCGCCCGCTAGTATGTGTGGCGTCGCCGTCTCGCCTGCACAGTGTGTGATGGACACTCGACAGCTCGCTGGATACTGGAATGATTGGGTGTCGTCCATAGCGCACACGATGGGTAATGTGAAGAAATGAGCGCCGCCGATGAAATATGGAACGACAGTGGGCCAAATTCATCTGATTCGTCTTCGTACTAAATCAGGCTAAATTCGGCCGCGGTGTTCGTGCATTATTGTTTCTTACTCCCATTTGCTGCTCTGTTGTGTTTATTTTTTTAATTTAATTTAATAAGTTTAATTGTGTGTTTTGTATGATGTCCTCAGTGTGAAAATATTGTACTGCAGTTCTAGAGCACTTCGAGAAAATGTGAGGCACAAGTGTTAGGCTTACATATTACAAAAATAATCATAACATACCTTATTAGTGTTTGCAATTACCGGTACATATTTGATTCAGTCTGCTAGGCCCATATTATCAAATGCACTTAATGTTTGTGCCTAATATGCTCTCTATTCGTCTAAACTGTTACGGGTACGTATGCATACGAGTAGGCCTTTATGCACACTATGGTAGAACATGCGGAGCATTCAGGGAACAATTTCTCTCTGATTTACTGAAATATCTCTCTCCGTCTGTTTGCCGTGAGGTTATCAGACAGGACGCTGACTTTCCGGCTACTCCGGATTTAGAAATATGGACGCTGTCAGCCGAATATAATGCGAACGACCAAGGAAGACAAAGAGGGGAACACTTTCAGACAAGAATGTGGGAGTATCATTAAACGCACGTTGTGTGTTAGATCTATAGTAAAATCAAAATGCTTACCGCGAAGCAAAACGACGAACTAATTATAAGTCGTTTTTATAGAAAACACATTTAATTATTTTTTAGTATAATTTATAGTTTACGCAGAGGCTCTCAGTCTACTGTTGTTACCGTGTACTGTATTCTTCATTCTGCTGTGTACTGTAGATATTCCACCGTATTGAAGAGGGGTGGAGTATTGGTTGTATATTATGCCTTGGCGCGTTCTGGGAAGACTGTGTTAAGCTCTCTGTGGGAACCCTGCAGCCTCTCCAGACCTGTGGAATTTATAACTGCATACAATACGTGTTTCCCACGTTTTGGCCTGAAACAGCGCCCCCTGGTGGCCCATATTGTCGGTGGTCGGTCGGTCAGCTGACGACGTCCATATTTCTGGATCCGGGAATGGCGGGGAAGGAAGTGTGTCAGTGTGTGTTCGCTCCAGCCGGGACACACGGGCGGACTGTGTGAGTCAGCAAGTACATCGTGTGCGCACGTGCATTGCGGTCAATATATGCGCTGTCAGACCACCGACCGGCGACTGTCGGCCTCTGTCTCGAGACCTGCCTTTCTCTCTCTCTGTCTCTCTGTCTGCAGCGTCGCAGAATTAAAGTCATTCCGGTCAGCCGGCAATCAGCCATCAGCACGAGAGATCGCTCGGTCGGCGCGGTCGTTCAGCGACCAGCGGCAAAGCTGTAAATTCAGCCTCTCTGTGTTAGCTGTCCTAGCTGGGACGGACAAACCGCCGGCCGTTATGTACGGGCGTTGATTAACGCGCTGACAGTTTTAACGACCTTGCGGACTTGTAGCGCTCCGCTCCGTTACATGACCGCTGCCATCCGGTGCACAAGACGGTCAAGACCTTCAGTAACTCTATTTCGGAAGCCGTGCGTGGTTTTATTCTGCCTGCGACAAACGCCTATCATCACGACATCAACGCGTTTAACATGCTAAAACGTATGTTTGCAATTGTAAGGGATGAACAAAGCGACAATACTTAGAGGACTTATTCTGTCTTGCGTCCAGAATCACCGTTATGAAATGATTGAAATCCCAGTTCAGTTCAGCTCAGTTCGCGACATGTCCAAAGCAACGGAACTTAACTTTACTTAAAAGCACAACTCTAAGTTAAAACTGGCAGTTGGAATTTCTAATAGATTGCACAGAATTTTGAAGCTCCTGCGTTTTAAACTTCTACGTTAATAATAAAATTGATGTTGTCATGCACTTTTATAAACTTATATGCATGTCATTTTGCTGGACTTTACAGTTATCATATCTAAAATTCGAGACAAAACCGACTAGTTTTTGCTTGATTAGCCTATAGTTTGTTTTGAGTTTTACTTTTTATTGGGACACAGCGTAGGCCTATATTTATTTGAGTACTCAGCATTGCGATTAGTGATGGTATTATTACAAAATAGCTGCTCTGTAAGTGTCCAATGTTGTGCAAGTTTTGTGGTCGAGAAGAACGCCTGGATTTTGATAATCTTCGGGGGTTTAAGCCTACTGCAACAAAACAGTAAAAAAATTATTTACTGTGTTGTCAATGTATTGATTTATTAAATGAAATACACTTTACCTAAATGGGAAAATATGAGCAAGGTTTATTGTGTGAACACGATATTTATTCGCGTTCGTAAACCAGTTGTTTACGATTCTGCAGGAAGACGTACACTAATGAGATATCATCATCAGGATGCAGTGTAACAAGGGGATAGGTGAGTGTTTTACCTATACGTTGATAATTGCAGGTGTGGTGTGTGTGTGCGCGCGCGCTGATTAATACAGGTGCAACACGTGACATTGGCTCGGCACTGACGCGCCTTTGCTTGAGACATCGCAGCATTGAACACAAGCTCAAAATCATTACTGGGTAACTGAGTAGCTCTGCTGCTTTGCATGCTTGGTGTTAAGTCCGTGTACTTCATTTCAGCGTACGACATCGCATAGTGTTGCAACTGTTTCGTTCTAGTCTGTTTCCTGTTAGATGCGCAGGACTTGGGTTAAATACTAGTTAGGCCTACTAGATTTTAGGCAGTCACACATTCCAATTTTGTTGCTGTTATGCTGTTGTTCAATTGACGTGCTTGTTTCTGCAACATTTGTACATAGTTTTGTGGACTTTTTTTAAAACTCTTATATTTACTGTATGTTAGGCCTACATTGTGCACATGCTTGCGTTCTGTCAAGTTAATGTATTAAACGAATATGATGATGATGATGATGTTCGTAAGTTCCATATTCACAATATTTTAGGACCCAGCGAGAAACAGCCACACTGTAGAATGCTAGAAATTAGTCAACATTTGTATATTGATGATAGTACATTAACAAAACAATAGTTAGTCGAAAAGACAAGAAATCAACGCGGCGCAGTTATTTCCAAGTCACACGTAGAGTCTTCTGCAGTGGTGTGCAGTGAACTCGGCAATTCAAAGAATTAATTCGTTCTCCCTGCTGCGGATTGGATGAGCCTGGTCGTAACTGAAGGATGTCTCGGGGAGCCAGATTATTATTATTATTGTTATTAGAGATTCAAAGAAAGCACGCAACGACAGACAGGGGTTATGTCCAGCCGGCCTGACCGGCCGGCTGGACATAACCCCTCTAAGATCTAACCTCCTTAAGGCAGAACTCCTTTAGGACACAGTGTCCTTCGTCTTTTTTAATCTTTTACCATTTTTGGGGAATCAGACACCCGTGTGCAATGGCGTTGTGACAGGGAAATGGGGTCAAATCTAAATTTTAGCTTGTTGAAAATTTTTTTTCCTAAAGTACAAAACATGGGACTGAAAATCCTTTATTTGAGGAAATTTTGTGTGAAAATTTGAAATTTTGAGCACTCGTATTTGTGAGTGAGAAATTTGCAGTTGTCTGTCCTAAAATTTTAACTTTCTGTCTCGCGCCTCCTCAAACTTTCTAACGCATGACGCTGCTTCCGACGGCCCCCGTGGAGTCAATCGTCCCCCACATGCTGACAGAGGCCTGCAGCGGGGCTAATGATGCGGTTATATTCGCCAGACGGCGCTGCTGTCAGCAGTGCAGCCATCAGTCGCTGGAGCGGCGCCACCGCCGGCGATTTTCTCTGCTCAGGCCGCGAGCAGCAATTTAGCTGTGCACCGGCACACCGGGCAGCTTGTTATTAAGCGAGCGGTCGTGCAAGATCAAAGGGCGCGCCCGCACCGGTAATTGAATGCGAAAAACGCCGCCATATCGTGACGTCACGCCAGCCTGCCTGGCTGCTGCTGTTGCAGCTGAGGCGATTTCTTATCCTCGATCTCATCTTAGACGCTCGCTGCTTTGCTGAGTCAATTGGGGGATGAATGGTGCCTATGTGGTGCCCTCGAATGCAACCACGTCGTTACCTCTTTGTGTGATTGTTGGCGTTCATTTACTTACTTTAATATTTATTTATCCAACTGGACTACACACATGTTAATTTAGGCCTACAGGCGAACTTCGCTGAAATGTTCAGGGAAGATTAGACTTGGCTCTAGTTGAAATTGATTACTGATTAAAGATTTTGTTGGCACCGCCACCGGGCGAATACAGCGAAAAATAGGCGTAGGCGTACCTTATCTGTATTTTTGCCATACTAAGTTTAGACAGAAAATGGGAAAGAACTTGACGTGTAATGACTTGATTTTTACGCACGACAGCAGGTACTGCTAAAGCGCATCTTACTTATATAGCAATCGTAATTCTGTACGTCTGTCTGTCCGTCCGTCCGTCCATTTGTCTGTTAAATGGGTGGATCAGTCAAAAACGGTGCAAGCTAGGATCACCAAATCTTCACCGTCACCCGGAAGACTAGTTTCAGGATCCGTAAAGCTTTTCCATGAATTCGAAAGGGGTCATCTCGAGCGAGGGCGCTAAACGAGATGGGGATAGGGAAAATTTCGCGATTTTTAACTTGTACGGCTGCGCGAGACCGGTCACGCCTTCTGGCGAGTGTAAATGAAGCGCTATAGTCACTTAATGTCAATCGCTGTGATCGATTTGTAAATGTTGTTCGCACTGGGCCTTCAAACACGCACCGCTGTCGCGCGTTCCCCTTTGCGTCAGCTAGACTTTTTTGTTGTATGTAGTTATCGGCGTCTCGTTACAATCCTTTGGTGTTAAGTATCACGTTATGTCGGCGACTATGAGAGTAGTCTTGTATAGCACAGCACAGTCTGGAGATGTAAGCAACAGTGCATTAAACTATAACCCACAGTCAGGGTGTCCAATTACCGTCCATTTGCGTGCGTGATGGCAACAGGAGATCAATTAGAAACCTCACAGCATAACATCTTACAGTATAAGTCCGCTTACACCTTCGTTTTTCAGTGATCAAAGACTGTATGTATGATTGCCACAGCTGGTATATAGGCCCTACTAGACCAGCATACAAAGACAATCTCACGCTTATACGTGGTCACATCAGGTATTCATTGTCCAGCTGTTTTCAGTCGTAGATTATACCAGTGCTACCTTCCACTGTTTTCGGTCTTCTACAATTTTATGAACAGTTTCATTACCAAGGCCCCTTTTTAATTACAGCTTGGGGTTTGCATAGCCCATTATTTCACCTTTACAAGTTTCTGTATTACCTGTCTATTATGGTGTGTTCGTGTGTATTACTGATCTATTTCCGTGTAATGCTTGTGCGATTGCCAAAGGCAACTTAGGCTACTAAAATTACTTTGGTGGCTTGGTAGTGCGACGGTAGAGTGTCGGATATACGATCAAGAGGTGGTGGGTTCAACTTCTGGTCGGGTTGCTATCAAGTGGTTACTGCATGGATGGGTAACTGTCTGCAGACAGGTGAACCATCCATCAACTCAGCCTTTCATCCCTCCAGGGTGGATAATTCGAGTACCAACCTAGCTGGCTGGCTTGGGTTAAGGGAGCGCACGTTCACCTGTAGCAGGTGACGCTCCGTAGCTGTGAGAGCTATATAGACACATTTTTCGTATATAATTATGTGCATGTATGATAGTGGCATGCGTTGGATCGGTCGGAGCAGGCCAAATACTACGAGATGGCTCGCAAAGAAAAGGAGCTGCACATGCAGATGTACCCGGGCTGGAGCGCCCGGGACAACTACGCCACGCACACCAAGAAGAAGAAGACGATGAAACCTTCTTCACTAACGACGACGACGGCGACTAGTAGAGATAATACGACGGTTCCACCGCTCAATCACCAGGTGGCGCCACAGTCATCATCATCAGCGTTATCACTGTCATTATCATTACAGCATCACAGGCTCGACTCACAGCAGCACGATCATCAGCTGTCTGATCTCAGCAGCGCCAACGCCGCCGCCGACTGTGGTGCGTCGTCTGTGTATGCTTTTCACAGTAGGGCCTAGTAACTAGAAGGCGCTCATCAGAATGCATATCTGCCTCCGACAAGTGAGTTTTTCTTCACAGAGATACTGTAATTTAAATCTCTATGCCAAATTTGAAGTTCGTATCTCTGACTTTTTCGCAATGCCCAAAAATTGGTGGTGGTTACGTGATCATTCCCTTTTTCCAAAAAAATTGTAAGGGGGCATGTCTGACTGTACCTGAAAAGATACACGTCAGTTTCGAAGTACGTAGCTTTAACCATTTTGGAGCTATTGCCATTTGTCCACTGCACACAGGCAGACACAGACCAACCGATACACATGCCAGATGAAAACATTATCTCCACTATCCACTCCGTTTACTTAGCGGAAATAATAATAACAAGAATCCCAGCTGTCGCTAGGGTGGGGCCAACCGTAGTGGTTGTCACTGACAAGGTCATTCAAGGTCATTGACTTTTATTTCATCTGACAGGACGTATGCAACTTCCTATTAGTGATCAGTAGTAACCTAGGCCTTCTCTCGCACCATTTAGTCGCAATACTTCCGTGACAGACGGACGGACGGACGGACGACGACCGTGACAAAGGGTCGATCTTTAAGCTTACAGCTTAATGGTTGGCTCAAAAACTTTTCGTAGAGTTGCAGAAATTAACGTTTAATCATGTGATTAATCATTAACAATGTTAAGAAATAATAAAATTTTAATCATTAGATTTTTGACTATAGTCACGACACAGAGAACGCATTATGAAGCAGTCTTATGTAGATAGCCTACAATGACAAGCATTGCATTAGTGACAATCACTTTTTTCCGAGAACGTGATCGGTTGAAACAAACAGTCTTAGGCTTTGCCAATGACAATACAGCTAGGCTTATAAAGCTGATGAAGTCATCCTATTTTGTTCCATGATAATCACTGTTGGTTTTAGTCGAAACTAATGATTTGCCTTATTAATCATTAGTTTTTGACAAGTTAACTGTCTCAGTATTAGAAACAATAATCATTACCTTCTCCAGTGCTCAGTATCCCAGTGATGGAGATTAAGTTATTTTGCTGGTGGTGTCATGTTGGTTGGCAGATTGTCCCAACATGCGGAGGTGTCGTGAACGCTATGGTCCTGACCAGCTCTTTCTTTGGTGTCGAATATGCCGGTAAGCATACTCGTGTTAATCTTTAGCATACCGGTAACTAATGCGCCCTATGATTGCTTGTTGAGTAAAATTGTGCAGGATTGGTCAACTAAGCCTTCCATACTTCTGGGGTTGGTGAATCGAGGACAGGCGCGTGTGGCTAGGGTTACAATGGAGGTCGTTTACTTCTACCGGGTGGTAGGTAACACTGTGTGATCCCATAAAACACTTTTACCCTTTTATTGTTTTTATAGGCACCCTGACTCACTGGGCTCCTGGACCCGCTGGGTAACGTAAAGCAGCCGTATGACACTTAGCCTAATTGATGGGACTGCTTCAAGTAAGGGAAAGGAAAGTGAAAAAGTGAAAAAAGAAAGGAGGGGAGGGAAGAGGAAATGAGACAGGAGGGAATTTGAGTAGAGGAGGAAGGAAGAGGCGGAAAAAATAAAAGGGGACAAAAGTAAGGGAAAGGAGGATTTTGCACTCTGAGAAAGAAAGAGAAATTGGAACCTATGATTGTTGTTATTGTCAAGTAATTTGTTTGTGACTTAGATCTGAGCCGGAGTCAGTAAGTAACAAAAATGGCTTGCTGTCGACTGCATACCTGCCTCCGTGCAATGATGAGGGCGGCAGTGAAACAGACTACCTTCACCGACCAATCACCGCCCCCACAGCGCTTGCACTGTCCACTGCCACCGCAGACCTATGACTTCTCTATGGGTGCTAGTGTAACCATCAAAGAACTCAGATAATATTAACGTTAACTGGAAATGAATGTCAATTTTTTGGGATGGGGACGTGCTCCCAGTATTTGGACATGTTTTGTAATGTAGCCAAGGCAGACACTTTGAGTATCCCGGTTCTTCCATAAAAATGATATTGGGGTAAAAGGAAAAGGACCCAATAATTTCTCACTTGCTTGTGATACACTTGTTCAACGACAAGTAGTGTGAGGCTAAAAATACGCCCCCATCTCTGCCAGGGAGCTCACGAAGCTAAACCATACCGCTTAGTCAGCTTTTGTGGTTGGCCAATGCAGAGACAGAATACTGACCATGTGCGCCTAGCATCAGCCACTTAGAAGTAGGCTTTGACAGCAGAATTTTCTGCTATAATTTTGGGGGAATTCTGCTTTCGAACTTCCGTTCTCGCAGTGAGTTGCAATGTCGGCTGTAACTGTTCATGCGTTGTTTTGAGGACATTGTCTGTACATGATTGCCAATAGTTGTGTCTGGCAGCGTCGTGGGTTGAAAAAAATAAGGCAGAGCACAAAGTTGCAGTTTTCTCACAGACACTGAAAATTTCCAAGTTCCAGCAAAAGAGAATGAGTGCTGAGAATTTAAATTTCGTTTGTAAATTTTCCCAAAATGGAGGTATTTAGCTGCAACTTTTGCATTTTTTAGTAAACTTTTTCGATGAAAGATTTTTCGACAATTTTCCCAGAGCCCAAAATTAAGACGGTGGAGGTAATTGTTCTCTCCCTGCCCCACGACGCCACCGGCTGTGTCCTAATTGTTTCCATTTGGTGATCAGCTTAGTTTCTCATAAGTGCTGCGTTTTAAGTAATAATTTGATTGTTATTTTTATGCATCATTTTAGCAGCTATTGTTCAAGCGAATGTGCTTTGCCTATTTATTCAGTTAATCTTTTCCCATTCTTTTCAAACCAGGGTATCATACTTTTCGGGCTGAGTACATGTCAGAACGTTTCATTTATACTCTTTCACGTTATTCAGTCTAGTCTTTTTTGGCTATCTAGTAACATAATAGTAACATAATATAATAATAACATAATAACATCATACTGCGTTTTATGCCGTCAGCCACGTAATTCTTACTTACTTGGTTGCCCCGTATTCTGTTTATTCTGAAAACTTTTACGTTTTTTATACCCCGTTTACACGATCGAGCAAACATCGAGCAAACATCAAGCAGGCCTGATGGAACCCCACCCCTGGCTCAATCGTAAGCCTAGGCTTAGCCCACAACTGATCACATGTTACATAGGCCTTCCAATTACAACCCACCCGCCCTTCTATTTAGCATGCTAATTACCATAGCTCATCGAGCTAGCTGGATGAATGCAAGCAAACATCGAGCAGACGTCGAGCAATTAGCACGTGTATTTTGAATATTTTGCTTGACGTTTGCTCGATGTTTGCTCGATCGTGTAAACGAGGTATTAGGCATCAAGTTTTTCTTTAACGTTTTCTGTTTCTGGTTCCGTTGACTTTCTTTGTCGTCGAACTTAGATGCATATATACGGCATAAATGTCTGAACTCAGTAGGCTTATAACTTCTTTTCACTATTTTTGGTCTCTTTATCCAATGCAGCAACAGGTAACCATTGCGCATGCATACACCAGATCAGTATTGCTGTATTGTTATTGTCATAACAGGCTGTATTCCAGCAGTGTCATGGATTTAAAAAAGTTTGAGCGGCAGGAAAGTGTTATTCACTAATTTGTCGACACACGGAGGCAAATTTCCGACAGAGGAGATTATTGTCTCAAAATTTGAATTCTGTTCCCAAAATCGACGATTTCCAGCAGTCCTATATGCTGTGTTTTGGGAAGAAAATTGTTTGACAAGAACGTTTTCCGACAGGTTAAAGTTTGGGGAGAGGGTAAGTGATTCCCTCCCTGCTCCTGCATGGGCACGACATCGGCTAGTGTATTCTGCATTGCCAATAGTCGATCAAACAAACAAATGTTTAGCGCAGTGTATTTCAGATGAATCTCAGGTGTAATTTTTGTTGCAAGAACGTGATGTTTCGAAATTCGCGTTGGCCACGCTGTGCACCGTAACACAGTGTCTGTACTGCTGGGGGGAGGGTGTTGAACTATTTCTAATCACTTACCAATTGGCAGATTATTTATTATTTATTCGGAGGAGGGGGAGTGAGTGATGTACATCAGACTTACGACTTACATCACAATTTTAAAAGAAAGAGCACAGCCATAAATTTAATTTCCTTTGCCACGATTCAAACCCTGTCCCACACAGTTTTTTTTTGCATTGCCTGGGTGAGCGCCCACTTTCGTGGGAAGGCAAAATGAATGACATCTTTTGGGCTGAGTAGTAATGAATGGCGATGGTTACTGTAGTACTAGGTGCCAGTTCAAGCGGATGCGTGGCTCAAGTCAATTAGCTTGCTTGGTTGCATGTTTGCCGGTGGCCGCCCGGCGCTTGTGCTACGTTCGTCATATGAACCAGGTGAACTCTCGCTCTGGCAGTAACACGATGACAACACTGTAAACGTATTCTGTGGCACAAAGGCCAGTAGTAAAAACACGACATTTTAAGGAGATGGTGTTTGTTTTTGTGACGTTTGTTGTAATTATCGTTATCAGTATAGGCCTACTGTTTGCCATTGTGGTAACTTTTTATTGTGATAACGGCATGGATTGTGTTTGATATGCCATACTCGCCATTTTCAGTTATTTCTAATTCCACCGCCAAAACATATCTGTACGAACAGTTCTTATCGTGTCTACGTTATACCGCTGTCTAGAGTGGTATAAGTGAATGTTAAATGGACTTATTTCCTGGTTGCACGCGTACCGCTTATCGCTAGCACAATGTCTGCAGTGGTATAACGGGTTGATAACTGCACTGGTGCACTTAAGTGTGACCAGACGAACGACAGTATGTAGGCTTAAGACGTATACCAAGTAGCAGAAATTAACTGAACTGCACTGAAATTTCAATTTAGTTAAGACTAAGCGAAGGAACTAACTTATTTACCATCACTGGTAGCAGGTTAACAGCAAAATAATTAAAGAAAAGAAATAAAAATAAACATGTACAATAAAATTCATATATGACAGAGTCGGTCACATGACCATTGGCAACAGAATCTTAACTAGCTAAGTCTACTATAATGATATAAGTGCAGTAGTGTCAAGGGATACAAAACAATGACGTAGAAATCTTGAATCCTGTCATTCGAATTTGCATATAAATTTTAAAAGAGCGCAGTGCAGTTTACTTCAGTTGTGTTGCGCCGTGCCCGCACTGTACTAGCAGTACATTTTTTCAGTTCATTTTGTGAAGTGTACTAAGCGTACTAAGCTCAAGCAATTCAGTTAATTTCTGCTGTCACTTTTTACACATCTTTGCACTACCGACCGTCGAAATATCTGTGTCAAGTTAATGTCGAGACTCTAGAGCGTATAAGTTCGTTTAACACTCTTCGTTTAACACTCATTTATCTCACTGCAGATCGCGGTTTAACATACATTCATAACACTCCAGACAGTGTTTTAACTCACTTATTCCACGGTCGTTAACGGTCGGTAGTGTCAGCCTATACTGTCCTTTGTTTGATCACGCTTGATTACACCCGTGGAGTTATTGACGCGTTATCCCACTGTAGACTGAGTGGCAGAAATCTGAGAAATGTCCAGTCAGTTGAATTAATACGCCGAAAACTAGTTCATTTATTAGTTTTCCCATCGCGCATTTGTGTATTTTGTGACGTGACATTTGTCGGGCTGCTATGAGCGATTATGAATCAGGCTCTAGTTGAATATTCACCAAACTGAATATTCGTCAGTTTGTAATTCAATTTGTTTACATCCGCCAAGGAGGTAATGTTTTTGCCAGACTTTGTTTGTTTGTTTGCCTGTCCGTGTGTTAGCAAGATAACTCAAAAAGTTATGGACAGATCTTTCTGAAATTTTGAGGCTATGTCGGGCATGGCACAAACTACCAGTGATTTAATTTTGGCGGTGATCCGGAAAGAATCCTGGATTCTGGATCACTTTGAAATTTTCGTTACCATTGTGTTAAAGGGGACATAAGGGAACCGCTGGCAAAGCGAAGATGGTGACGCCACCTGGCGAACAACATTGCCTTGGCGGAGGTACCTGCGGGCTATGACTGCTTTCTAGTTCTAACTGTGATGTGTTCTAATTAGTCAGGTTGGCATTTGATTGTAGCTGATATAAACGAACGATCATGTGTAATCTTGGTCAGTTTTATCTGTTGTATCTAGTCCTCAGCAGTAACTAGCAGAAATCTGCATATTTTATTTGGAATGACGGAATTCACTGCATTTTGTAATGATTTTTAGTCAGTTATGATCTCATGTACGTAACCAACAGTATTAGAAAGCGCTTGCCAAATGTGTTTGGTGACAAAATGATTTTTTATGTTTTTGTCAGGAGTCATATTTATTTTTTATCCGTACAGTAAGTCTGCATCCCGCAGTATAAGTCGAACTGGTAGTTTTACCAGGGGCGTAGCAACGGAGGGGGTGGGGTATATCAGTAGGCCTATATATAGCCCCACCGAAATCAGAAACTAATTCCATTTTTTGGAAATTCCAAACCAAACTAACTATTGTAAGTGAAGTAGCAACTGGTAGTTTTTACTTAGTGTGTACTGGATATGGAGTTCCTGGTACAGAAATTGTGTAGGCCTACTGCCCAAAAACAGTTTGTGGCTTCGCCCCTGATCGATGAGTGTTACCATTTACCAATTTTTTTCATGATTGAAAGCACTTTTGCAGTGTACTTTTTTACACGTTTTTCTTCATTTTAACCGCACGTGACGGTATGGGGCAAGCTAACAGTGATGATCATAGAACGATGTTATGTCTAAGGGCGTTGGAAGTGTTTGAAAGTTGGGGGAGCAAGCAGTGACCGGGTCCATGGCGAGCACGTGCAGCGCGAGCCTCTAACGGGGGTCTGGGGGCAGAG
>Ga0209671_1003086_pt1 | contig 15806 bp, 7 predicted proteins | sample WorMetHERISLAND2_2_FD_187401 | JGI IMG/M metagenome (GOLD analysis project Ga0209671, IMG submission 187401) | Marine gutless worms symbiont microbial communities from Max Planck institute for Marine Microbiology, Germany - Olavius geniculatus... | ecosystem: Host-associated > Annelida >...
GCCTCTAAATTTCCCTTCAGTTTGGTTTTATTGTCCAAAAGTCAGCATTTTAGACAAAAAAAATCCGACAATAACAAAATTTTTCGACAATTTTCCGGCAGCCTAAAATTTCACGAGAAGGGCAATTTTCCGATTTTCCCGACTGCGTCTCAGAAAAGATTTACAAGAAAAGGATTTAGTCCGGAGGAGATATTGTCTGTGTCCATCTTGACCCCGCTGCACGTAGCGCCATTCCCAGGACGATAGCTGGAGGTGAATTATTCAAAGGCAAAGCATGCGAATTACGTGATGCTGAGCGTTATTGGCTGATTGAATATCACACTCTGGTCTCTAGTAGACTGCATTGACGACCGTCTCTAGTATTAAGCTATAGGAAACGTCATACGGCTTAACAGTTTGTATTTGAAGTCGAGCTAATTTAACGACAATATCGATCACATTTTCTGATACATAATAAATAGTGGCAGCGATATTTTGAACAATTGAATGATATTAATTCACTTACTCGGTGCAACACGTCTCAGCAAGATGTTCACTGCTCATACCCCATAAAAGTGATAAGTGATGTGATTAAGTGAGTGTTAAGTAAACTAAATACTCCCCAGACGCTTACTTCACGCTAGCCGACGGTCAGTCGTGTGCCCTACACGGTTGTTCGTTTGGTCACACATGACTGCGCCCTTCGGTTATGAAGTCGACGCGTTATCCCACTGCAGACAGTATGCCAGTGCGAGCCTGGAAAAAGTATGCCTACAATCTACAGCCGACTGAACGGTCACTCCAATCGCCGTGCCAAGTCTCTTTCACTTTCGGATGTCTACATTCAATGAAAAGCGTTCAATGTCAGCTTAAAACGCTTGACTTTAATTCACTAGCTAATGTTTTCGTAGGCCTAATGATAAACGTGACTGAACTTGACTTACGAAGATCGTCGACAACACACGTAAAAGAGTTGTGCGCGTGTATGGCGTGCTTGGACTGCTACACAGCTTCTGTCAAATTATCGTTTAAAGACTCGCTTTAAATAATGCCCATAATAGTCGTCCAGCGAATGTTTTGTAAAACTGCACTGTTTCAAAATACAATGAATTTTTTATGTCGCCGCGGTGAGTAGGGTTGGTGCTACACGATGTCGCAGTTAATTAAGCCTGACTGATGCTGCTGCTGCTGCTGCTGCTGCTGTTGCTGCTGTTGGTGTGGCTAATGCATAATTGACGCGAGTCTGACGGCCATTTCTCAACGAGGCGTCGATCCACACCGCCCGATCATTAACTGCACTACCCGCTCTCTCGCTGCGCATGGAGGCGCCGTCTTCCAGAAATCACTGGGTGGGGAGAACAACCTCATTTTCCCTTCCCTCCCCTTTTGGCAGTTTTCATTTTCCTACCTTCTGTTGCCCTTTTTTTCTTTTTTCTTTCTTTTCTCCACTCTTAAATCCAGCTGGGACGTCCTCAGAATTATTGCTGTGAGTTTTCGCGGCCCAGCAGAATTAATTACAAATGTCTCACTGTCCAAGTGGCCAAAAAAGTTTGCTGAAACTCTTCGTTTTTTATCATTTAAATAATGAACAATGGCACATCTTAATTTTTACCGCTTATTTTAGATGCATAAAAGAGCATTTCCACTACAGCGTTGCGTTGCGTTTAAAATAGAAACGCCGATAATGTTTTTATTTTTTGTTTACTATCCGAGGGATAGTAATTGCGTTGACCAATGAAAACGCTCAACTAGCTCGAGTAGGTCATCAAACTGCTCGACAGACAGCTGAAAGTATCACTGGAACAGAGCTGGGTCGGAGCGTAGCTACTGTATCAGATGCTGATATTCGTTCTGGTCATCCCGGTCGGCGATGAAGAGGTGAATCCAAAATCTAGGTCTTTTTGTTTTTTGCGCAACACATGTGCAACAAGCTACTGCTCCCAACAGAAATAATTTTTTGTATTTGTCGGCCATATTAACTCATTAATATTCTTTACAAAAAATGTCTCCACACGCTTTAACGCGCTGCAACACGCGCGTTTAAACGCGTTCAAACGCAACACAATGCAACGCGCAGCCGTAGTGAAAATTGACCTTAAAACAGCGACTTTCAGTGGAGTTAAACCGGACGCCGAGATGCAAAAAAGGTTCATTCTACGGTTGCAAAATCTTCAGTGATCAAACGCCTGTGAGAGGGAGGGTCACTTCTGCATGCTTATGGCCGTGGGGCGATGCCAAGCTCCCAGGGAGTCGGAGGCTCCTATGATTCGATCATTAACTGGGCTATCCGCTCTCTAGCAGTTTCATCGCCTGTTCGCCGGTGTTCGCGAAACACGGTAATGCTCACTGCACTGGCTCGTGGCTTTTGTCAATGTCACGCCGGTACGACCGACCTTTGATGTCAGCAAACTGGGCGTGAAACGTGCGTGCCGGTAAAAAGCTTCCGCTCGATTGCGCCTCCGTTAAACACTATCAGCTGCACCACGTTATATGTTGCACGTGAGACGATCGCTTTCAACGCCACGCTAGTATAAAGTCATAATTGGACTATGTTAATTTTCGCAGTTTAAAAAGTTTTTGGAATACTATGCCAGGTGCTGTGACTGAGTATGTTAACGATCTTGTGGTTTTTGGTGCAAACACAACGGTAATTAGGGGATATACAATACACATACCGTTTTGAAATTCTCGAGTACAACACACCGCGGCACCGACCCGATTACCAGTCATTTTAAGAAAGCGACAACATGCAACGGCATCACTGCGAATCTCTTATACCTGGATGTTCACGGCGTTGAGAAAAATAATTTACATAACTAATTTCCACGATTTCTTGTTTATGCTACTGGAGACTCCTCTTCTATAGGCCTAAGTGTATTGAAATTTGTCTATCCCATAACGTTTCTCGTGGCTATATTTTGCTATACTTTATGCGCTGAAATGGCTACATAAGCTATCGGTTAAAATGCCATTGGATTTAGCAATTTTTCTGTAAGATATAGACCGAAAAAGAAGTGACTGGACAACGCTGGCGAGGACTGCACGGAGACGGGCATCACAGCATACGGCTTTTCCCCCATTCGCTAAGCACAGAACGCGATGGAGCAGGTGACGTCGTCATTGTCGCAACGACAAAGTCGAGGAAGTCATAAGTCAGCTCGTCACTGATCTGTAGACTTTCGTGACATGTCGTGCCGATTACTCGCATTAAGTAGAGTATACGCAGAAATCTGAAACCGTATAATCACGACACATACAGGACTTGCAGCGAGTATCACGAAAGACAAATCAACTTGGTGCTGGTGTAATCGCATCACCGACCGACCAGCGTGACGTCACGTCCGGGATGAGATTTCAACGACAGCGACTTGACAGCAGTGGTGTGACTACCGATAGGCATGTCCCACCCTGTCCCACTGGGCAGGACATGCCTCCCTCCTTTAACCTTTTACAGCTGGCAGACGTTCCCACTAACGTTTTTCACACTTCGTAACGAAGCTAGCAACAATTACATAATACATATAGCAGGAAAAGGTCTTACTAATTGCGTGTATATTTTATAAAATATCAAAATGCTTCGTAGGCGGAGCTCTGCCTAGATCCGCCGCTAACGGCGCTTTTCAAAGTGATAGACGCTTTTTATATATAGTAGATGCACTGGTAATAGAAAGAAATGGCAAGTTAAGTAAGTAAGTAAGATAACGTAGGAGGCGCAGTTTAACAGTCAGCCACTCCCACGCAACGGGCTTTATTCACGTTGCTGCTTTTTTTCACCATGCGCCGACTAAAAGGACCAAAAAAGTAAATGAAAATGAGAGAGAGAGAGAAAAAGAAAAAAAAGAAAAGAATAAAAAGAAATTCAAAAAGAAAATAATGTGAGTGCCCATCAAGTCAGTGTTGGCCGTTTATCTAAAAACATGAGCAACTATTCCTATTAGTGGGTAGGTCATGGATAAAAACGTCTGCATGAGACGGCACATGGAGATGAAGTTACGGCTGCTGGCTACGAGGTATGCGGGCAGCTCTATGCATGGTCGGTCGTGTGGATACCACCGGCGGCGTTCTGTCGGTACTTGGTACCTTACCAGACACACGCCGCGTCTAGCTCTATGGATACAATAGCCGCCGGCAGCCACGGCTGAGACGTAGATAAAATTTCACACGGTTTCTGCCAGCGCCGGATTGATTAGAAGTCTGCGGCACTGTCTATATCGCAGGTAATCGCCTTTCACGACAATAGCCGGGCGATAGCGGCACGCCACGCTACGAGAAAAAAAACACGCGGAGGCAGCTGCGTCAAAGTCAAGCCAAAAAGTCAAATCAAAAGCTGCCCAGATTTTGCAGTTTTGGCTGACTGCTGTATAAACTAGAAAGCAGTCATAGCCCGCAGGTACCTCCGCCAAGCCAATGCTATTCGCGAGGTGGCGTCACCATCTTCGCTTTGCCAGCGGTTCCCTTATGCCCCCTTTAACACAATGGTAACGAAAATTTCAAAGTGATCCAGAATCCAGGATTCCTGCCGAATCACGCCCAAAATTGAATCACTTGTAGTTTGTGCTATTCCCGACATACCCTTAAAATTTCAAAAAGATCCGTCCATAACTTTTCGAGTTCTCTTGCTGGCTCACAGACAAACAAACAAACAAAAACCGGCAAAACATTACCTCCTTGGCGGAGGTAACTATATCGAGTGGCGAAAGTCAGATACTGAACGAGTAAACCTCATCAAATGCAACGCCACGTTACAAATCTCGAAGTCATATTTCTGGATTGGTTATCGTATAAGTGATATTGATAATTGATATTAATGTCGAAAAAACTTGATGGTGCGGTGACATGTATAGAAACAACCCATAAACCGTTAACAAAGGACTATACAACAAAATCGTTATAGGACACTGTCCAGTGACATAGCACAAAATCGACGAATAGCACGACATAAATAGCACTATAGTTTTTTTCAGCGTACGCGGCTCTGCATGGCCGGGTTGTAGCCTATAACTACGAGTCTTTTGCATGTTTCGCTGTAATCGCACGCCTTCGGTTTCTTTATGCAAAGGTTTACCGCATTATAGACCCATACATGCCGACAAGCAAAGGTTTTCCTGTAAGCAGCACAAGCAACGTCCAACAATGATTATCGCCGGTTTTTCTTTCTTTTTTAGTTATTATTCCGTTAATCCTTTTGCTTTTATTTGCAAAGGCTGGTCGAAATGTTAAAGGTTGCGTACGGGACGAAGTATAACGTGTCGAACGGTCGGCGAAAAAATCCGATAAATTTTTTATAGGCCTAGCGCATCTTGCATGCAATTGATGATTATTATCCGACTAGGCCATACAGAAGTTCCAGGTGGCTGTTACTGCACTTTGATTTGGTCGTTGAATGCCAACGCACGCATGCACCTTGCGACTTCGTGCAGTGATACTATGCATTTATCCGTTCAAACTCAAAGCTCACTGGGTGCTACACACCGAAAACTTTAGGTAGCCCAGGACTTTTTAATTCAATCACTGCTTTATGACATTTTCTTAATCAAACCAATTCTACGTCAGACAAAGCGTCATTCATAACGTCATGCGCAAGTGTTGTATCATGCGAGCTTTGTTTCGCAGCGCTGAAATCTTTACGTAGATGCCCTTTAAAATGTCAACATAGTTTCTAAAAATAATTCTCGCGGTAAAATTTTAACAGAAGTTCTTAGTTCAACGCACCACCGACTTACAAACGTCGGCAAAATTTTTTCCACGCGAGAAGTCTCTTTACCTTTTTCTGTCGCAGTTTACCGACTTTTATTCTGCTATATTTTCCCACTTTTTCTGACAGTTACACAATTTTGCATTTCCCTAAAAAAGCAGGTGCCACAATAAAAAAATCGCGGCAAAATCACGGCAAAGACACGGCATCAAATTACGGGCCCTCGACCATTATGCAGTCTATAAAACTCAACATTTAGCATTGACGATCGTCACCACATTCAGTGAAAGATCTTCATTTGTGAAATTTTCTCGCTGCGGAGCATTAAGGTACATATTTTTACGATAACGTCACGCTCACAATATTGAGTCAAATAGTAACAAAACACACGGACTTTGGTAGCAGAGAAAGGAATAAATATTTTTATGTTAAAATCGCACGATAAACTTTAACTTATGCTGATCAAAAGTCAAGAAATATTTGTAAAAACGCAAAATCACGGAATTTGGGCTAAAACACTGCAAAACACGGCATTTCGGCAAAATCACGACATTAGACTAAAATCGCGGTGTGCGTGTTTCCGTGGTTTTCTACTGTCTCTAGGTGCCACGTCAGGGGGCGCCCAGGGTTATAACCTGCAGGGTTATAAATAAGAAGGCAGATGTATTGCGATTCATACGAAGCTGATGATGGCCACCAAATGCGTATGTATTTTGTGAAAAAAAACAAAGTGCGATATGTCAAAAACATCACATTATTTCAGCAGAGCCTGCAAACCATTGCACACTTTTCGTTCGATCGGGTAAGTGCTTAACTAGTAAATATTTTGTGTGTGTCAGTAATTTGTTATTGACTTAATTTCATAAGAAGTCATCGGCTTATCGCCATCAAAATCGCAGCATATATTTGGGTACAATTTCTACATTTTGCTTGTAGTTTAACGACGCATACGTATCATTTTTTTATTAATTGAGTGAGTAGTTTCTTAACGGCACATCAGCATAAAATAGGCTTTTCTCTTTTGTCAATAAGCATTTAAAATATCCTATCTCCATACTAACTTGTTGCTGTTTTTTGCATTTTTACCACTGCAAAAAACAATCACCAAAATAAAAATAAAATTACCGTAAAACAAAAAAAAACTTATTTTAAAGAGAAACAGAAAAATTTGTTTTATGTCTTCTTCTTCAGAATAGTGGTCAAACTTCGTCAAGTGGAATACTCTGCATGTAGTATTGACGGTGCACAATGAATAGATGTCCAGAAATGTGTTGATGCCGAAAAATAAGACAAACGTCAGTGGTCTTTTTAAAAAGATTGCAACTCTCTTTCAGCAATGTAGAGATAGTACCATTATGTTGAAACGTAGTCGCTGTATATGATTCGACGACGTTGGGGTAAACCGGTGTGTTCCTATAAGACTGGTTACTGTCGATATTTTGGCATCACCACGTCTACATTGCCCGAGGTGGCGTATAGTGGCCGGTTGCGGAGGAGGCGAGATCGTGATTGAAATAAATGCGCCAAGGTAGCATCTGCGTGCAGACGACTGCAGTTCGCGACCTCACTTATTGGCGAAATGGGCGGGCGTATCGCGCGTGTATGCTGACCATTCTTATACGACGCTGTTCGCGAAGACGCTAACGATCTCGTTGAACGTCCATCCGTCAAAACCGTCGTCCTTATTATTGCAATGGTTACGTACACAGCTGTAATAGCAGCATCGTTCGTAGACATAAATAAGATTGTCTATCACAAACGCAGCGGAGTCGAGGGTTAAAAACATAAACGCTGCAGAAAGTTGCGATTTTCTGACCGACAGAGAAGATCACGGGTGATCGAAATTTTAATTTCGCCTCTAAGTGTCTTCAAAATAAATGCTTTAGACTCTAATTTTGCATTGCTTAGAATACAATTTTCAGACATTAAGACAATTTTTCGACAACCCGAATTTTCGGACGGCAATTACTCCATCCTTTTCCTTGCAGTTGACTTGTCGATGAAGAGGTGGAGACCGTACGATGAAAGACCGGCTTCAGTTAGTATTTTATGTATCTGCTCGTTTCTGAATGCTAACAGTGTTTGACTCCTACGCAGCGGGCGCTAGTGTAATAGCAGACGATGGTTTCACGTTGCTGACACAGCTGCAGTGTGATGCGCAACCACGAGTTCGACGCTGACCTGAGGTGAACAGCGAACAGTGAACGCGGCGGTCGCTCGCTATCCAAGACGAACTCATTACACACCGATACCCAACCAGTGACCCCGCGGCTGCTCCTCTCTACCTGGTTTCGTTCGCGTTCAGTTTCCGTCTGCAGTTTTCGCGGCACCAGCATCAGCTGCTGCCGCCCGTCAGTAAGTCACTCGACACCGACCAACGAACGTTCCATCGTTCTGCTGGGTTTCGTGCACACAGACCACAGCGTCTCATCTCCCTCGCCGGCAATGCCATAACGAGGAAAGACCGAGGGACCCGCGGCGGGTTCGCGAGAACGCTTATTAAATTGAGCGGAAAGTGCACTGCGGATGCTGCAAGCTGCGAAGTCAGAGTGTCGAGGGAATGAGCGGACGAAGGTTGAACGGTCACTGCGAGCTGTCTGTCCACTCGGCCACCGACGCTCGTCGATAACTTCCACACAAGCAAGCAGTAGGGGCCTATATGTCGTCTCGGTTGAATGAGCGCTGCACCAACATATCACTGACGTCATTGCTGATGTCATCGTTCATCTCGTCACGGTTCATTGCCTCTGAAATCACCGGCGCACTGTTGATTCTGCGGCCGTTTACCGACCGTTAGAACTTTGACTACAGGAACGATGCAATACGGTGACTTATGACTTAGATGCTTGGTGTCACTGTAGTTAACCACTTCATATGCATAGCACTGGCAACTTTTTATGCGGGAATGAAGGTAAAATGTCCGCCTAGCTGTCCGCTTGTCCGTCCGTCTGTCCCGTGCAGCCACGTAACTCTAGTTTCTCGCTGACTTATTGTGCGCTATATAAATTTATTTACTTACTTACTTATTTACTTAAAAGAGCTCGGAAAAAATAAGAAAATTGGTGCAAACATTTCTCAAGGCACCAGTAACAGGCGCAACAATTTTCAGCTCAAAAAGTCAAGGTTAAGGTCAGGGTTCGTGTTAAAGTTACGCAGCGTAGTGTACAGCTACGCCGGCGGCCGCGTAATGTGGCGGCACTAGGCCAAAATATTGTTTTAGCTCACAACGCAAAACAACGTATGACAGCGGAACGCGTTCAGTGATCGCGGCTGGTCACGCCACTCCATCAATATATTTATATTATACCAGCGAACGGAACGCGACGAATCATTCTTGTCATGGTCACAACGTGCTAAATCCTCTTCTAAACCAGCCGACCAATCTCATTTGTATGGATGTTATGTGCACTGATACCGACGACATCATTGTCACGACGTGATTTACGCCGATTCTTTAGTAACTGACCACATACAGTTCTCGGCGCAACGGCGAGATATGTAGTCGAAGACGGATGGATCGCTCTCGACGCAGGAGATGATCTGCTGTAGAAAACTTGACATCACTGTGCAGCGGGACAGCTAATGAATCAGGTCAGTTTCCGCGCGCACACAGAGCATTGTTAGAGGCAGCGGTGGACACACGCAGTCGACGATCAACGCACACAGCAGCAGCAGCAGCAGCAGCACTGCATGGGCACGACTGCGACTGCCCCACTACCATAATATAGCCTTATGGCGCGACGCCACACTCCCTCACTCACTTCGCCGACCACCTGCCTTTTCTTGACTCACCATACTTCCATGATCATCTCAACTCGTCAGCGTCACCATCACCACTCGTGTCATCCATCACCCCATCATTCTTTCATTCCAATTACAATACTTTTCTTTTTCTCAAATCCTATCCTCCATAGACATCTGGCACCTCCTCGGACTGACTCCACAGTTATTCGGACCTGCTCGCGGTTTTTTCTCATTTCAGTTTATTACTGAGTTTTAGTTTACATTATTTTTCTATTTTTTCCTTTTCAGTTTTTTCTTATTATAGTTTTCTTATTTCAGTCATTTCCCGGATTTTTAAAGTTTACATTTAACGGTATTTCTATTTTTCAGTATCTTTCATTTCATTTTTCTTTTAAACATTTCAGTTCTTTTTAGTTTATGCGCTAGATTAAACTGACAGTTTGTCTGTCAGTTTTCAAGTGCAAATTTTCTATTGTATTGTATTGTGGTATTGGCGTTTGACTGGTTTTTTGGTTCCTGGATGTTTTTGCAAGGCATTTTTGCATCTAGACGTTTGGTTTTTCAAACTAAAAGGTGAAAATACATTGCGCAAGTGACAAAAATACAATTTTTATCATTAACACAACGACACACACATTTTGAACTCGGGAAGTTTACTGCAACGCCAATAAATCCGTAGTTGCATTGTAGCTGAGTTTAAGGCACGAAAAGAAAAAAAGAAAAAAAACGAAAACAAGAGGAAAAAGTGACGCAAGGTTGCCCCCGTTACAGTGATTTCTAGAAGTCGGCGCCTGTAGATGGCGTCGTAGAATCGTTGATGTATGCTGATGCCGTTGTAACGGGTCACAACTCGCAATGGAACGGAACGGCCCTGGCGTCATTTCATCCATCATAACACACGCAACCGTCACACTATGCCAGCAGTCAGCATATAGACAGCGTGGCTGAACTGCAACGTACGCCGTTGCATCGATACGACAGACAAATATTGACGAAAGAGAAATGTTCGTCATTTGAAGCAATATAATAGGTGTCGCCATAATAAATTAATAATAAATCGCTTAAAATGACCAAAAACTGTTAGGAGTAGCCTAGTTGATGTGATTGTTTAACGCAAGCTTTTGATCAATTAACATAGGTCAAACAATTTACAGTATAATCGTTATGCTGTATTGTATATCTCTGTGTTTTCTATGTTATTTGCTGGTTTTATATCTTCACTACCTAGATAAGGACGGATATGTTTTTATACAACAATTACAGCTGCTATACTATGCATCAGCGCGATCGTCATAATGTGTATCGAACTGCGTGAAACACAAATACCGATACCGAGCTGAACTAGACTGATCTGTTATTTCTGTGCGACGCTATATGTAGAGACGTTACATGTTGGCCCGCCGATCTCAACATCTTATCAGCATTATTCGCGGTCTTGTACCGCGTGTTTTCAGGCAAAGAACGGACTCTGATGCTGCAGCTTGGTGTCCCGGGAGACGCGATGCAATGCAATGCCGTCGGGAGGAAAGCTTTCTCGTTGACGATTTAATTGATGATTGCTTTCGTGCCGAGGCTTCCTGTTTATAGATTGCCTCTCCGTCCTTAACCGACGGCCGCGAAAACAACAGTTTCTTGCTATAGGATATTTCTTTTTTGACATTTTACGTACATCGCTATATAAATCACAACTATGTCCGTCCGTTCGTTGATCATATACTGCAAACACCGATGTCAGCAACGGAAGCGTTTTGTTGAGTTTTTAACACGCTGTACCCTCACAAAAAATCACAAGTAATTTTAGCAAAGCTCACGTGACGCACGATAGCAGCAGTCCTGCCACTTCGGCAATAAGTGTAGGCCTACAGCAATAAGATATTAATGCATCTTGAAAGAGTACTTAAATTTGAGGCCTGCGTGCGGAAGACTCCTTGAATTTAAGAGATCGAAACTTAGATTTTAAAAAAATGTACGTTCAATGCTGAAAATACCATACGCCGGTTGTCTAGGTTTGTCTCCAGCCATTTCGGCGCAATTCATTCACTCTTAAAATGTGTGTCGCAGCCGGAAAAATTCACTAAAAACCCCTATTTTGGGAAGGTTCATGGTCATTTAAGGTCGTCGACGTTGACCACAATAAAAAGCTTGTCACTAGTGCTTGTTATGATAAGCAGCACGTCTGTATCTATTTGCAACCGTTTTCACGCTACACGAGATAATTGTGGTAAAATAACCACTTTGGGGGGTGTAGCCGTCTCTCACGCCCACCTGCGCCGGCCTCCTTGAACCTGGGGTCGGGACTTGAACTGCTAAAATCTACGTTTAGTGGCGCAAATTTCATATGCAAGTTGTCTTGGTCTATCTCCAGCCATTTCGTCGCAATTCAGTGTTAGAATGTGCGCTGTATCCAAAAATTGCAAAAAAAATTCACTAAAAACCCCTTTTCAGGAGGTTCAAGGTCGTTTAAGGTCAACGATGTTAATAAATCTAAAAAGCTTGTCACCAGTGCTTGTCACAGGCGTGCGGTAGCGTAGCCCTGTGTTAATAGCGACCGGCTAAGTCAATGGAAAATTGCAAAATTCGACCCCGCGCAGATCCGAAACCACTCAACCGATCGACACAAAATTCGAAACAGGTGATTAGATCCGTGAGACAACTCCTTGTGCAAAATTTCGTGCAAATCCGTCCATTGGGATGTGTCACTCATTGCATGTCGCCGTTGACAAGTGTATAAACTGATGTTTTGTATATTGATTATAATAGGCAACATGTGTATACCTATCTGCAACCGTTTTCACATTAGAAGAGCCAATAGGGTCAAAATAACGTCTTTTAGAGGGGGTACCCTTCTTTGACGCCGTCGTTCGAGTGGATCCTTCCACCCAGGGGCACGAAATTTTGTCACGAAAAACTAAAGACCTTGAGACAGCCCATTTTAAAGATTTTATAATTTTATCTTCACCGTTTTAATACAGTGCCAGGGTGTGACTGACGGACGGACAGACGGACGGACAGACGCCCAGGCCATGGCTAAGACGCGCGAAGCATTCTGCTATCGCGCGTAAAAACTGAACAGCATTCAAATAGTTAAAACTTGCACCCTGACGTACATGTATGCGTTTAATAGCTGTCTGTGAGACTCGCCACATTAGACTTACATATTTTTTGTGCAATAATTTCTGAACTTAAAATCCTGGATTAACAAAATTTAAATGACTGATTCTTGGACTATATCGCGCAGTATAAACATCAAAAATAATATTTAAAAACTAGTTAAAACTGAATTTACAAAATATCTTCGATGTTTTAAAAGTTGAAGTATTAGTCAGTTCAGAAAAAAGCACTCTCTCTGAATTTCTCCCACATTCGCGCGTCGTAAGTTGTGCTCGATGCTGACGCAAACGAGGTCGCTGCGAGGCTGAACAACGTGCAGTGACGATGATAGTATCTCTGACGTGAGTCAATGGGATGAACGCAGTTAACTCAATATTAAGTCTGAATCAACCGCAGTTTTTTCGTCACAATTCAGCAGTAGCAGCAGCAGCAGCAGCAGCAGCAGCATGCCAGGCTATTGCTGTTGTTCTCAAACGCTGCAGCTTTGCAGCGCAGCCAATGCATCGATGACGCCGCCGCTTTGTGATGCTAATATCGACTTTGCTTCAGCGACTGACGATAATGCTGTCCGCGGCCGATTTGAGTCTTTTCCTTTCAACACAACACACTGTTGCTACGCCTGTAGCAGCTAACTGTGTCTCTCACGACTTTTATTTCCGGTTATTGACCTCGCACTATGCGGCGGCGGTCATTACGGGCAATTTGTAGCGTAATTGCATCGTGACGATAATCTTATACCACAAAGAGAACAAATCGTTTTCTACCCTTTATGCCATAGAATCTACGTTATTTTTATACTAACAGCTTTGTATCGACAAATAAAATTAGCGGTAACTTATATCAATCATCGTGCATGATTTTTTGTGATCTAAGATCAACGATCCCTTGTCACTAAAATTGTGATAATCGACAGGTAGATTTACGAATATTTCTGTCATAATAGTGTGTAGTATACTGCTCTTTGCACAGTGTCAGGCTCGTCGAGAGCTAGAGCGGGGCTCCCATTCTCGCGGAGTCTCCAAACTTTTTCGCGGGTAAAATTTTTGATTTTTTTTCAAAATGGTGCATTTTAATGTACTTTATATTTCTGAACGACGACGAAGCCCGAAAAACGTCTTGGAACCCGGAGTAGCTTACTACCTACTCCACCCTTTCGACGGGCCTGCACAGTGTCGTACAGTAAAAACAAAGTAAGATTGTAGCACTCATTGATGAAATTGCGAGGATCGAACAGTAAAACAACGACACATGAGAATGTTCATGTACGACTGAGAGCAGAATCTTGCACCGAACAGCATCGCACTGCATTGCGTACGGCGACAGAATGCTGTCACTGGACGGACATTCATTATACACGGACTGGGTGGTCTGTTTTGAGTTGGGTTTCGTACGTCGGACGCGGGCCAGATTCAATATCGGGACTAATTCCGTTCCGGTCGGCGGATTCACCGCATCCGGCAGCGGACGGACCCACACACCGACAGTCCGTTCGGCAGATCGACGGACGGAGGGAAGGGCTTAGTGGTGGGGATGCGACGCGGCACCGCATCCGGCGGAAATTGTGGAGCTGACGTAAAACAATCATTGCTGGCGTCGCTGTATCGCAGCAACAAGCGACCGACCGACCGACCAACTTACAGACCGACCACGGCAGGTGCCTTGCTTTGTTCATCTCGGCATCTATGTGCGTGAGCCGCTGTCGCTGTAGGTTAGCCAGGTCTCAGGAGCGCACTAGAACAGCGCGCGATCTATACAGACGACGCGTTGCTGACTACAAAACCGTTTTGTCTGTGCCATGAGAAACGAAGCTAATTTCGGACAGCGAGCGTCTAAATCACGCGTCCATTTAGGTACAGTACGACCGTCGTTTGCTATGCATAAGTTGCTGGCCGGTGACGTGAATTTGCCGCACGTGCGTGCATCGGTCGATGAGTTGCTGAAACTCGGAACACAGGTGCTGCGTGCATCGATAGGCTACTGCTTGCTGCCGCAATAAAATACATAATAGCAGAAACAATGTCCGATCTCTTCAGCGTTGTATGTTATGTGCATCGTACGATCGACGAGTTCTGCGGACAATGCGACAAGCATTACAGTGCAAACTACGCACAGCCCGTTCACTTGATTCCCATGTGTACCACGGCACAATCAATAGCACGACAAAGACTTCTTGTGACTCAAAGAAGCATTAAGCTTAAACGCAAGTTTAAAGCTGCCCGATGCCTATGCTGCATTAACGATTGTTTCCCGCTTTGTGCATACGTTATAGTTACCGAGTTCGTTCCTGAAACAATTTGCTATGTTTAATAGAATAATTTCCGAGATCAAACCATAAGAAACTAGTGACCTAACGCATTCTGCGTAGACTGTGAACAAAACGCAATGAAGTTTCATGTGTTCTGCTTAAAGCGCCAGAAAACAACACTTAAAAAGTGCTTCAGTATTTCGTAGTATTAAGTTGCGACATTTGGTAACTTACATTTCATAATTTGAGAAGCCTTGTTAACAGCGTACGTGAGTATATAATGTTAACAGAAAATACAAAATAGTTATTAAAATAGTTGAATAGTTTTTGATCGGACATTATAGATTACAATATAATGTCGAAAATGGCTGCTTCAAAAAAGACAGTTTAAAATTTAATGCAACAGCAATTGCATTAACCAGCGTATTAGGAATAAATGCCTTTGTCACTGAACAGGCGATTGCCCATGAGTGGCAGCGGGTAGTTATTTAGCATCTTCTACGAGGGTGATGTGTGCACTGCTGATGCACAGTTGGTCGCGTTTCTCTATAGTGGCCATAAAGCAGTCGGCGATTCGCCTTGGTCAACACAGCGAGTAGACCGCATCACTGTACTGCATGCAGGTATATATCGGTCGCGCTAGCGTTGTATGTGACGACACGGAACGACACTCCACGGACTCTTATTTCACGGCACATTGTGTCGTCTAGACTGCAGATGCTGCTGCTGCTGCCATTGCGACGCTAATGCACGGAAGGCATCGCGCTGAACAGACGCGCTTTTCAGGCGTCGAACGCGTTCTTTTTATTGTCAGCAGGCCCTAATTGTTGGTCTAATCGTTGCAGCGCCGACTAACTGGCTAAGCACTTGTCATAGCAACCAAGCGAACGTAAGCGACCAGCTGCATAGCTGCAAAGATGTAGTCATAAAGCGAAGTGGAAAACTAATGTTGTTTCGAACTCAGTTCGGTAAAAGCAAACTCGTGCCAAATTTAAAACTGTAATAGAAACAAAAATACAACAAAATTATTAC
>Ga0209671_1003087_pt1 | contig 15805 bp, 8 predicted proteins | sample WorMetHERISLAND2_2_FD_187401 | JGI IMG/M metagenome (GOLD analysis project Ga0209671, IMG submission 187401) | Marine gutless worms symbiont microbial communities from Max Planck institute for Marine Microbiology, Germany - Olavius geniculatus... | ecosystem: Host-associated > Annelida >...
TATATATATAGGCATTTACACGTACCATGCACACCAGACCGTTCTGGTCAGCACCAAACCAACAACTGTAATCAAACGGCTCGTTTCGCGCCCACTCTGAACGACAATCTAATTATAGCTTGGTCTCGTCATAATGTGCAGTTTCTCAGTGAAAGGTATCAGGTGTGCATACCGGACATGTTAATGCACAATCTTGCTGAGTCCAATTTTACCAGGATCTGTCAAAGACATGTTGAAAACAGTATGGACCCAGAAGTCTTTTGGCAGGCCCGGTTGGTGTATGAACTAGTAATGGTCAGAGACGGGTTGTATAGGCTGACGGATGATAATTTTGTGTCATTAGACATTTGCCAGGCAATTGCATTGTTATGTACGGATTAGTGCTCATATAGCACACTGTATTTCGTGTTTGGTATTACTGTGTATTTTTTTCTTTTCATTTTTTTTTCATTTCATTAGCTTTTTCTTTTGTGTTATTATGTACTATGTGTACGATTTTGATATTAAATAAATAAATAGCTAACCAATAACAATACAGTTATTTAATTTACGTCATAAATGAGGCGGGGCTAGGTATACAGCTCGACCTCCGATTGGCAATCACCTATGGTCTGATGCCCTGACATCATACTACAGATAAAGAGAATACTATCACATAACGTAAGCCGTATTAGTATAACTGCTACCTACAGACCAACTCTTAGCCACGCAAAGACAGGTACAGTCAACAATACGAAGACACGGAATCACAGTGATATGCAGACACACTGATAGACGAACTCCTGCAACACTAAGACGGAGTTGTTATAAACAACGACAGGCGAAATAAGTCGACAAATAATCGCCACCACACTCGAACAAACAGCGAAAAAGCTCACTATCTGAAGCGAAAATAAATCGTCGACCTGTTCTCATACATGCGACATACACACCCTGGCCGACGAGCTGACTAAAAACCAACGCGGCTCGACATGTCCCGGCTTTATACACTGCAATCATGAGTCTCTAAAGTGTTTTGCGATATTTTCAAAAATGTTTTAAAGTTTTTATTTTTAAGCTACGGCCTAAGGGCGATGGCACATGTGCTATAGAATAAATAGTCGTCGTCGACTGTGTACAATGTTGTTTATCATTCAATAAAACTATGATAGCACAAAATAAAACAATTCGGTTGCTTTTATTGCAGTTTTATTGCAGTACAGACGAACATCTGCGATAAATACAACTTCTCTACGGTTTGTAGCTCCACTTCCTGGTTTGTGATAAGTACTATAACAGAGTCGTCGGCGACCGTCTGCAGTTACGTATTTTAGCTTATTTTATTGTATCACACATTTGCGACCGCCCTCAGCGACGACGGTCGAATATAGTCAAGTTCGTTAGAGGACTATAGAGGCGAGTTGGCGGCAGCTGTGAATAGCAGAATGTAGCGGCTGCTGAACCTTGAGACGACGGACAAGCACTGCGAGATAGATGGGCAGTCGACTGGCTATGGAGCGGCTACAGCAGCTGCTGTACGTAATGATGAGGATGATGACGGATGATGACACAATGCGTTCCTGCGTGTATAGGCACTGCAAGGCAGTCACTTGCTGCTCAAGTCGACACACACGACGTCGACCACGTGACGCATCAGTATTCAGCGCAGTCTCACGAACCCACTTCACAACAACAATTCTTCTTCACCGCTCACACCTGTCTCTTACGCCGCAGCAACAAATACCACACCGTGGTTAAACGCACAAACTCGCAAAAATGAAACACACCTTTAGATACTGCATTTTGACTACTATAACACTGACTGGCTTACGCACATGCGCCCTGAGCTTCCTGATATCGACTATTTGCTAAAATGGTTCGGCATTTTTATGCTCATTTGGCTGAATATAAATAGTAAGGATTAAAAACCAAAATTTGTATAAAAGTTTTCCAGGTCAATGTGTTTATTGTTAGTTTAAAAAGTGAAAGATTTAGGTCACCGGACGTCAAAAACTTTCAGGTAATGTTATATCGCGTAATCGCGACAGCGGCCGCCTGTATGCTACATCTGAATTTAAAGTAAACGAAGTCAAAAAAAGAAAGGCAAAAAATGTGCAGTTTGAGAAAATCGTAATTTTTTAGGCACTGGGGGTAACAGAAAGTAGTTCGTGGCACGCGTAAACTAAAACGCGTTTGTTGTGTTCTGAAATGAAACGAGTGAATATTTCAGTAAATGGCGTGATGTAGAAACCTATATAATAAACCATGGCGTCGACTGTCACTAATGGAGTGCGTTTATTGTGTACAGCAGATTGAAAGCATTGATCTTCACCGTAATAACACTGCCGCTCCAGCCATCCATCACGCTACTATTTCACAAAGCATTTCAACTGGAAACTTTTGATATCCACCACTAAGTACCTCACTGCTATTCGGATTTGTCGAATGTCGACATCTCCGTTTCCGGCTTTTTGGCCGACCGTTAGATCGAGCCTTGAGTAAGATGTGTCGTCCGTCGTCTGTTTGTAACGCATGTATTGTGGTTAAACTGTAGGTCATAGGGGGTCGGCAATGGTACCGTTGGATTGGACGATGACGAGTTCCTGTGGGCTGTTAATACCAACCATGTCTCTATCTGCAGCGGTTTTGCCGCAATTTTGAATGTAAAGTTCCTGCCTGCAGCCATCACACACTAGCGTTCATTGTAGCGTTCGATGTAGCAGCGTCATCATAGCGTACATGAAACTGTAGTGTAGTCACTACAGAAAATTTCTTTTTTCCATGACCAGAAGTCGGACGCTGGCCTTTAAATATAAGCGGCGCGATCAATTCACCCTAGCGAAAGCTAAGTTTTTTGTTAGTTCTTTCGTTTTTTTAATATTTCTTGTTTCGATAATTGCCGTAAACTAAGCTGATTATACTAGTCAGTTTATTCGTCCTCGTCATTAAATTTCTCGTAGCCTGTCGTATCATATGCCTATCATGTACTTTCGTACATCACATTGTGCAATAACGCTGCGAGCTGTAGGCCTATAAGCTTCGCAAAAAAATCAAAATGTTTGAATACGGTTATCTAAAAAAGCAGAATGCTGAATTGGTAAACGAAAAGTTTGGTGTAGCTGCAAAGGTTCTGCTGGTGGTATGTTTTACACATTTTGCCAGTCATTTGTGTGCAATGTGCGGTAGTATTTCTAAGCCACAGTCTGATAAATAAATGTATATGTACCACGTTTAAATAAAACGAATTTAAATTTTTAAAAATTCGTCATAACTTTGGCACAATAAAACATTCTGATAATTTTTGTCACGCAAATACCCAAATTAACATAAAAATGATGCCCTGAAACACGAACTAGTTACATGTTATGAAACAAAATACAAAACATTTTTCCAAATGTTTTATTTTCATGAAAACTACGACAGCAAAAAGCAAACGAAAACTGCAACAGCAAACTGTCGTGCAAAATATATCGGCCTAAAGCGTCAGAGTGTGTGTGAAAAAAATCCTGTTTGATGCAACGTTTCAGTTAGCGAACATAAACGAGCCCTATCTGCGTTGAACCCGCTCAGACTCTTCCATACGGGCCTCGCGAGTACGATTCAGGACCGTCGTGTTACAAAGACGACGACAAACGCTAGCGACAAGTATTCTGTGGCGGGTCGGTCGTGGAGATGGCGTGGATGTTTGGAGCAGATTACATGACGCTAATGACCACTCATTGACCACCAGCACTGACCACTGACCGCAGGTCTACTGCAGACTCCGGCCTCGTACATCAGGTCGTACGTACTCAGCGCTAGCCGCAGATTAACGGACGTCGCTGATTAACGACAGTCGCCGGACAGGTGCCCCATTATAGGATCGTCCCCCATAAAAGTCGCCCCCGGCCGACAATTTACCGGCAAAAACCGTTCAGCCCGGGCGGCCGCCGGAAGTGGCGGATTTTTGCCGGTAAATTGTCGGCCGGGAAAAACTTTTCTAGGGGGTGGATCCTATAATGGGGAAATCTTATGGAGCCGGCATTATTTTAGTAAGGGGAGACGTATCAATTCTGCGATTCTCTCCCCGGGTGGATTTTTTTCACAGGGGAGACATTTTAGTGTGACGCCGGCACATCGGCCAACGCACTGACTGACTGTGTGCTTAACTGCAACTACCTACACGGTCGACGTCAGCTACCGTATCATCCCGTCATCGTCGTCTCTTCCTAGTTACTAATGCACGCGCGGGACGACGGATAATGTCGGATCAAACGGATTACTCGCCCACTGCTTGCAGCAGAAACACTTAGACGACGAATAGATTCGCGCGAGAAAAAAAACAGACGCGAGCGAGCGCGAAGAGATGGCAAAACAACATAATGGCTCGGGACCAAACGAAATCTGTATAGTTATCCTATCACCTTCAGCTTCTGATGTTCTGCCTCTTGAATACGAAAGAGAAGCGCTAACCATTCATAGAAATTATAACCTAAAACCTCACCAACATGCAAACCACGAATAAACTTATGACACAAGTTCGTGAATTCAGAAAAATATTACCATCAGTTATAGTGTTAGTTGGCAGTTTAGTTAAACAAAAACTACAAGAAGCCCAGCTGTCGCTGGCGTGGGGCCGACTGTACTGGTTGTCACTGACCTTGCAGGTCATCCAAGGTCGATGATTTTTATGTCATCTGAAAGGAGGTATGCCACTTCTTATTAGTGATCAATAGCAACCTAGACGCCGTCTTGCACCGTTTAGCCACAATACATCCGTTACAGACGGACAGACAGACAGACAGACGACTACTCATAACAAAAAGCCAACCTTAAGCTTACAGCTTAGCGGTCGGCCCAAAACCGAATAAAGTATACACCGTGTCTTAAAAAACCTACGTCAGTGAAACATTGCCGGAATTTAATATTTTGGCATGGTAAATCGCGAGGAAACTTGACGTAAATGACAATAGCATTGTTTACCTCACCTTAATACTGTTGCTACACTACTTTTTAAAATGCAGAATTCTTAGTTTTGGGAAAATTTATTAGCAAAATCAGCTTATCAGCACTAATGATCTCCTTTGTCGGAAATTTGTAACTGTCTGTCACAAGCTTGCAACTTCCTATTTTTTAAACCCACCAGTCCACTGCTGAGATTCCACGGTCGTTCTTACCGGCGGGTGATGACTTAGATCCGATAGTAGCGGCTGCGGTATCGTTGGCGGTGGAGGCGCCAGCGGTTGAGCGGCGTCGAGGCAGCATGACTCCAGTAGCCGTAGCTCGGTGTTCCGTGTCTGTAGACGCCCGGCGCTTGATGAACCCTCTTTGTCGACGAGGTAGGGGTGGCACGGCGGCAAGTCTCTGCTGGTGGTCCGTGTCTGTGGAGGGTGTGCGTGTGAGTCTGTGAGGCCGGGGTGGGGGTGGTGGGGGTGCGGCGCTCGTGCTCGACGGTGAGGATGAAGCGCGGTCTGCGGCAGCGTCAGTACCTGGCGGCGCGGCGTCGTCTGTGTTAGCGGAGTGATTCGACAGCAACATTGGCATCGACTCTTCACCGCCTGCACCGCGATCTACGCCTGATAGCCACAGACAACAGCACTGCGAAACTGCGAATAGTTCTAAAATGTGAAATATACGTCGAATGGTCTTTCATTGGAAATCACTTCTGCATCGTCACTCGATTTTTTGCAGCGTCTCAAGACTTTTCTGTTCCGTCAGTCATACCCGGACTTAATCGTTTGTCACTTACGCTCACGTGGTACTAGAAATAGTGTTTAAGCCTACTATTTAGGGCACGTTAAACCTCTCTATGATAACGATGATAATAATGATTCTAAGCCTACGGAATTTAGTGACGGAATCGTCTGACAGCGTACCAATGCGACTGTTGCATCTCGTCGGCGTGTCGTCAGCGTCAGCTGGTTCAGCGTCGTAGTCAAACCTCAGCGCGTTCCGCCTTCCAGTGAGTGACGGTTGTCCAGTCGCCGCTCCCTGCAGGTGCCCTGCGCTCAGTCTACCTAAGCCTCTATGTCCGCCGCCGGCTCGGTGATGGTGATGGTCACCCAGGTACTCACCAAACCGCGCCAAGGCTCTGTGTCCGCCGCCATGGCTGCGGTGGTCGCCGCCTAGCCCGGCACGCTGTAGTGGCGCCGCCTTCGGTCTCACGGCCTCCACGGGCAACACTCGGCGCCGCTTCTTGGGCAGTTTGGCGCGCGCTTGCGTGTGGGAATAGAACAACGCAAAGTTCGACACGATCACCGGGACCGGCAGCGCTATCGTCAGCACGCCAGTGAGCGCACAGAACGAGCCGACGAACATTCCGACGTACGTCTTGGGCGACATATCGCCGTAGCCGACGGTCGTCATTGTCACAATGGCCCACCACAGACCGACCGGGATAGAGGTGAAGTCATTGGTAGGGTTGTACTGGATGCGCTCGGCGTAATAGACGAGCGACGCGAAAATGACAATGCCGATGACAAGAAAGAAGATGAGAAGCATCAGTTCGTGCGCGCTCGCTTTGAACGTGTGGATGAGAATCTTGAGTCCGGGCGAGTGCCGAGTGAGCTTGAACAGCCGCATGATGCGGATGATGCTGAAGAATTCAAGGATGTCGTTCTCCTGTAGCAGCAGCAACAGAAATTGTTTAGATACACGGCACCGAAAAATAATAGTAATAGTAATAACTGCTTGAATGCACTTCATAGGTTCATAAGTACAGAATGTTTAAACGAAAACGACAATAACGTTTTATCTACAAAGTATACGATTCGCAGCCGACGTCACAACAGCACGACACTCAGTCATCGTCTGAAGTGTACGGTCTTTCTCAAGTTAGGCTCAGTACTGAGTCGATTGTGCAGAAAAGTTGATTCTTTTACTACAATATTTTTATGTTGTTTTGAGTTAATTAAATGAAAACGTTTCTGGCAAAACACTTTCGAACATCGACAAGCTTCCATATAAACCACAAAGATTTACAACAGAGCGCGTCGGTGAAAGAATTTGTCACAATCTGTCAATATTTGATAAAGTTATGAACTTACGACAAAAAGCACATTGTTTTTACACATTTTATCTACTTTCTCTACGACTGCATGAAGAACGAACCTATTGTGAGACGACTATATTAATCTACAATAAAGTGAATAAAAGCCCCGAACATATTTCACCCAAATCAGCTTAATTTTTCACAATATTTTGAAGGCAACTGTCCATTAATTGGATGCTGGACTGACGAACACACCAGGCAGTGACCAAATCCTCAGTTTCGATGGTAAGTTGCGAGTGGCGGACTCGACAATTTCGAGTCGGCCATCGCCGTTGATGCGCATGAACGCTAAACTGTAGACAGACAGCGGCCCAGCGCAGTGCGCGGAGGTCACAGCTGGTAGATTGTCACATGACGCACTGCGGCACCATGCTGCAGCACCGGTCATGCGGACAAGATGTGATGTGACGTGATGTGATGCGGTCGCAGGTCTCAAATGACGAATCAAACGTGCTGATGTGACTCGTCTCGTCCTCAGTCTGACACGAAGTCGTCCGTCCTCGGCGTCAGTGCGTGCAGACTTAACAGTTGACCCCGCGCAGCCCGGCGGGACTCGCTCGCCCCAGACTTAGCACCGCCCCTTACGCCTTTCACTCCACAGAATAGCGGGTACGCTAAAGAATAGTCCAATAGTACACAAATGCTGCAGTTTAGAAAAAAACTAAAAACTTTTGTTGACACTAAAGTAAAGACATTATTACCGTCATCACCATTATCAGAACGCGTAGTTGGCGGCAGACGGCTGCGCTCTCCGGATTATCAGCGGCTGTCCAGGCCTCCCAAGCAGTTAATCGTTGTTTTTAAATGTAGGCCTATCATGTGCAGATGCTAAGCGTGCAGTGCAAACAATGTGAAATTCTGCCACAGTAAAACAATCTAAAATCTGCTGCATACCTGTTTATCCGTCTTTCAATAAACTCATAATTATTTACACAATTCAGAAAAGTGACCTCTAAGACCCACAAGAAATGTATGATCCACTTGCGTATGATCTGTTTCTATACGACACTGAGCTTTGTTAATTAGCCTACGCTTTGTCCGTCATGTCATGTGACAACTACTAAACGAAGAAGGTTAACAACGGACGATGATGCAGCAAACCTTTTTGTGGTAGGTGAGCAAAAAGTCGAGGTAGAAAGACAGCGTGGCGACGAAGTCGATGATGTTGACCGGGGCGCGGATGAAAGCCAGTTTGCTCGGACTCACGACGAACCGGATCATGATCTCGAACGTGAACCAGGCGTTGCAGACGCACTCGATGTAGAAGAACGCGTCGTGGGGGTCGGTGCGTTTCTTGTCCAGCATCCAGGCGGTCGACGCGCTTCCGTTGGACCAAACGACGTACGACGACGACGGCAGAGACGACAGGGAGGACGATGACGATATTGTGCGTCCGTGAAAACGCGGGAACGAGACGTTCTGGATCGACGGCACTCGCATGCTCGGGTGCGTTTTGAGACAGAACGACAGGATCGAGACTATGATAAAGAACACGGACATCGTGGCCGCCACCTGCATCACACAAACACATTTCCGCTTTGTTACGCAGCCGTTCCAATAGGTCGCACTATGTGTCTTATCCGTCCGTCTGCCCGTCCGTCTGTTCCATGCGGCCTCCTAACTGAAAAAAAACAAGAAACGTAAAAATCAAGATCGGTGTATACGTCCCCCAAAGCAGCAGTGGAGTGCCAATTTTCTCTTTAAGACGACAAAAGGTCTGTGTTTAGGTGAAGGTGCACCTGGTGCAGGTTGAGCAGCTTTAGGCCGACGGCCGCATATGTGGCACTAAAACGACCTCTTTTCCTACCACTGAGATAAAAATAGCATATTTCTTAGTAAATAAGCACAAAAATAAACACAAAACCTTTATCAACCAAAAAACATTAGGCTTAGGAACGGAAAAACAAACATAACTTTGCATGAAATACCACAATATAGCGGTCTATGATTTCTGTTGTGACTTTGATGTGGTATGAACCCCCCACCCACGCATACGCCTACAACTGTTCCAAGCACCTTGTTGTTAGGCCACGAACTGTTCTCATTGTTGATTTTGCGTCTGCTATTGTAGGTCATTCAGACTCTTTCACTGCCTGTCGAACTCTTAACCCCCATTTGATAGCCGGATTCTTATATATTCGCAACGGTGTAAAACGTTCGGCATTATGAGTATGAACAAATGGTGTGCATGAACAACGCGGAAGCCTAGCTATAGTTTATTAGAACGTCAGTCGCAATTTCTCCCTGGGCATTTAATGGCAGTCGCTGCAGCAATTACAGCGCAAGATATGTCGTGAGCGCTGATTGTGAGTGATGGTCGTGTTGACTGCAGCAGCAGCGGCAGCAGTAGCATTGTCCGGACGTCGCACGAGCACTAAGGTAATTGCACCCCTGTTGGTCGATTCATAGTTGGCTATAATGATGACGAACGGCGACAACGCTACAGCGAACAAAAGCACTAGATCGTCTTGCACCGATTGAGCGGGTCGCCGATTTCATTTCAGCGGAACTAGCAGCAATGAGACCAACGAACTTAATTTCCATGCACCAAAATAATAATAAAGGACCTAGTCACAAAATATTCGACAGCACAAACAATTAGGCCTACTGTTTAAGAAGTGGGTTTACGTCTCTGTTACTAGACTATGCCAAAATTATTCGCACAATGAAGGCTGATAATAGGTTATTTCTAGGATACTTAACGACATTTTGCGTTATGAGTATTGCAAATTCTTCTACGATAACAACCAATTCTGGTAGGCCTATATACTCGACATCATATATAGTCATCTATCCTCTTCATTGTTGTTGTTGTCTGCTTGAGATGTAATAGCAGCAGCCCATACATTGACGATAGCAGTTGCATAGACATATTTGAAACAATTTTTAATATTCAATAGCAAAGCATAGCCTGCAGTTCTTACGTGCAACGTAGTATACGTGGCATAGCTAAAACCGCCTTCCCGACTGGGCTATAAATCCTCCAAATCACTTTCATCGATTTCGGATATTGGGCGTAGCATCGTGACATTCAATATCCACAGCCGTCCTTCGCCGTTCTGAAGAAAAAACGTGACCGCATTCAGCACTGAGCAGCTGCGCTCCTTCGCGCGGAATCTCCTGATACCTGACTTTGCTTCTTAGCTCGGCTGTTTGAGTTATATTTCCAGTGCTGAAAACTTTCAAAACCATTTATTCATATTTTTATTATCGTAGCTTGTTAAAACGCAAGAACCTACAAAATATACAGTGTAATGTAAATAGCCTACACGAACTTCAAAAGTTTATAGGATTATAAGCTTACATTATGTATCAATAAACATGTCAGTTGAACTTTAACAATCAAAGCAAAACAAAAAAGAAACAAGAATTGTCTGAAAGTATCGAAATTTATCAATTTCGTAAGCATTATGAACAATAGCGCCTCAGAATTACGGCCTTATGAGTGACGCATTACAAACATGTTTATTATTATTAGTCGGCATCGCACAAAGAATCTGCGAAACCAGGTACTGCGGCAGTGTAGATTCTACGGCAGCGTAGTCTGTCAGTCCAAACGACCGTCACACTTATGCACGCGCCAAAGCCATTAAACAGAATGAAATGTAATTTGTCAGTAGAGGCAATCTTGTGACCCAAATAACATCAGGCCCGGTTCTTCCATGGAAGGAGGAAATTTGGCGGCTGAAAGTTCCCCATGCAGTCGTAATACTTTTCGCTGCAAGTTGCGGACATACTGTATACAGAAGACGCTACGATGCCGCCTGACATTGATTGTTGTTCTTATTACTATACAGAACATGACAGAAGCTATACATAGTTGATGGCAAACACCAAAAGAAGGTTTTTTTCTGGCGCAAATCGCTAAGTCTCGTAGCAGGCAAAGCTAATCCAACCGCACACAAAGCGAGACCGGGCTTAGCCGGGCGACGTGCACAATGTACTCGGGCGCACCGGCGACTTAAGCTCAGCAACAAACCACAAAGCGAAGAAGAAACAAGAAGATGCGAGGAGTGAAAAAAAGAAGAACGAATACAGCTTGGACGGATGTGCTTTATGCGCGAGGTCTGGATTAATCACACGGACAATTGGGACGCTAGACGACAGGCGGATTAAACGGTGACGAACAATATGACCCGCGCCAATCACTGATACAAGCCGCTGATTACAGGATTCCGACTCGTTTTACATACGAGCCATTCCACTCAGCACTTCGACACAAAGTTCTGCAGCCGCGCGGCAATGTTTGCAATTCTACCTCCAAACTCCACTACTTAAACGGTCGTGAAACTTGCCGTAAGACTCGTCGCTCGTTGTACAGTTTGTCCTGGACTGTCGTTGCCTGTGCAACATCTTGTACAACAAATCGAAGCAAGTGGAGTTAAGATTTTTGGACTTTACAAAAGTTGTAATGCGTCGGTGAAAAAATCGAAAGATGTCGTGGCGTGATGAAGACCGCGAAAGTTTTCGAGCTAACACGGTCCGGACTGGGTGTCATGGCCCGAGAAAAAGTGACAACTACGACAATGTGCTGACGGTGACACCGTCGCACGTTTGAAATAGCGCGCCACCTCAACAACGGAGAACTTACAGTGCAAATGATGACCTAATAAACCAGACACTGTTTGATTTCACTGTCATATTTTATCCATTGTCTTTAGAGAACTCAAATTTTACACACAGCAAAAATTCGCTTGGGATTAAATGTGAATACAGTTCACGTTTCAACACGGAATAACTTGCCAGCTGACAATACTGACTTTTCTAATTTAAATAGTTTTAAACGATCTATTACTTTCACATTCTTGGCTAGTTATTGCTAAGTTTATTTTTTCTAGTAGTTTTATTGTTGTATTGTGTTATCAGTGACATTCATTGATGTATACTGTTATTTTATTGAAAATAAATGAACCTATTGTGGCTTATCGACCATTGTTTGGAAGGCTGTGCTTTTGGGCCCTTTTAGCGCTTTGTGAAACGCAGTAATTTTTATAGTGCAGCATAATTTGTATTGTGGTAAGTCGAAAAAAGTAAAAAAAACACCAATCATTTTTTTAAAATTGATTAATTAATTAATTCTAACACGTAGATCAACATTAAGGGAAAGACAAATCCACTGTGGCTCACATCACAAACTTTGGGGGCAATGCCTCCGGCGCCTCACTTCGCCTATAGTGCCGCCCTTGTCCCGGTGCGTACAATATAATCGAAATGATGTAATATCCGGGAGGCAATTAACTGCGGATGCTGCGAGATGGAAGGCTGAGTAGCGACGCTTGACATACACACAGATCGATCGTGAGTAACTGCAAGTCGACATCAGCCAAAACGCAATTATTCCATCACCGGCCTTCGAGGCCCGCATATGATCCCCCGGACATAAGCCCGGACGAAAACCCTCCGAACAAAATCTCCCTAGACCGAACCCCCTCCCCAAAAATATACCGATTTGCTGTACGACAAAATCCCATTTAACTAAATCCTTTGTAATGCTGACTAAAAGAAAGCGTTTCGCCGGGGGAATTATGTCCAGGGAATATTTTTTCTTTACCCGGCGGTGCCATAAAGCAAGAGGCACAAGCCAACAAAACGATATCAACGTCCTGCGAACGTAGGCGAAAGTAACGAGACGCTACGAAACTGTGCTCGTAATGAAGCGCTGCTAATGACAAACTGCAAACAAGAGCGTTGCCGACGGCGACGATAATTAACTGATTCGAACGCTGTTCAGTCTTTTTCCGTAGGCTACATCAAGATACACTGTGCAGACAAATTTAATAACTTAGCATAGTTGACGTAAACGTTAAACAAACTAACTGATTTACTGTGAACCGTGTTCATAATAATAAGCCAAAATTTCGAGTTAAACCATCCACGGGTAAACCTACATAGCCTCAGCTCAAATTAAGCCATATTGTTGTCAACAGAGACATTTTTGACATCATAAAACTGTGGTAAGATAAGCAAAGTCTAATTTCAACTGCACCACACAAACACTCGCGTAGACTGATAGATATCCGTCAAGGAATGTAGTTTAAATAGCAAATCTGGCGTCGCAAACTCCGCACTCGGTATCGAATCGTTGCGCAAAATTAACAGACAGCTAGAACGTTACGGAGCACATAGTCAGTACTAACAAAACCGACCAATAGTGAATCGAAATAGGAGCTAGAAAACGACCCCAGAAGTGGAAATGTTTGTTGACCTAGGTAGGCATTCTACAAAAGCTGTAGATAGAGTGAAATTTACGGTCATTCACGTCATCTGTTGACCACGCAAATCAAACCCTGGTAGAAATTAGCAGCGACAGCGGCATGATCGACGTAAAGATGGTGCTTGTTCGGTCAGTCAGTCGACCGACTGCAGCTGGTACTTCGTGCGGCAATCAATTAGCGGCCATCCAGACAACGACCGGCGACCAGCTGATAAAGTTCGCCATTAACAACAATGCACGACGAAGACAGATTGTCGGAAACTGTCTCGAGCGCAACAAGCTTCATCGGTCATCGTCAACTGACCTGCAGCGCTTCCAACCTCAGTATCTCTTTGTTTCTTTATTTTACGGTACTTTTCACCATATACACGCTGACCCATTTCTATGTATGCATACTGCCGCTTGTGATTTTTACAAAGCATCAGCATAACTTGCTATGCAGAGCCCAGTATTAACTAACGTCGTGAGCTCGTCTGTCCGTCCGTCTGCCCGTTCGCCGCACACTGATATTGTATCAAAAATGACTCAATCTAGGATTGCAAAATCTTTACTGTTAGTTCCACTAAAAACTCTGATTTCAGAATTAGTCAAAATCATCCGAACAAAATTAAAATAGTTCATCCCAAACGAAAGCATTATCTAAAAGAAAAGTAAAGAAAATCGGCCATTTTTAACCAACACGTCGCCGTAACTCAGAAACAATAATAAATAAGACCATCGTTACGAATAATGAGCACTAATAAAAGTCGTATACGCGTTTTTAATTGGTGCCAAAATTAACGACCTTGAATGACCTTAAACGGCCATTACGCATATGCATTTTCAAAGTCCATCATGTAAACTTCACCTAAGCTATGCCTAGACTTATACACTCTCAGCAAAAGCAAGCCCAGGGACTCTACCAATACGAGGTTTATGTACACATAATCATTAGCGTCCTTAAAAGAAGAGGTGGGCGTTTTCTGCTATATTCTGACAAACCATAAACGTTGATTTTTGGTGGTATTGCGCTGCTGCTGATAATCGACTGCGGTCGTGATACGCGTTATATTGTGTCAAACTGTATGGAGAAAGTTTTAAAAAGTATAATTTTTTAACGGAAACCTCATCTCAAATTTACGAAACGTTACCTGCAATGTGAAGGCACACAGGTGAACGCGCCCAGCCTCAACTCTGGCCAGATAGGCCGGTACTCGATTTACCTACCTCGGAGGGATGGAAGCCTGAGTTGACATTAGTGTTGGTTATATGACGAGATGGTTTACTGTCCGCAGACAGTCACCCATCCAAGTAGTAACCACTTGATAGCGTTCCGACCGTGAGTCGAATCATCGACCTAGCGATCACAAGTCCAACGTTCTAACCGTTACGCTACTGAGCCATCTTAAGAGGAACGATGACGCGTGACGACGACTCGTGGTCAGCATCGAGCGTCGGTGTGGTCAAGAACATGCAGCTATAGATCTAGTAGTCCGTGGTGTGGTTGACGTTGACCATCGCACGCCGGGGTGGTCGCGATGCTTTAACATACAACTCGTCTGCCGAGCACCGCCCTGCAATCTTGATTAAGTTGGACCGCCTACAGTTGACCCGAATTGACCAGACAATCTCCCAGGCTGCAGGATACAGCACACAGATAAAAGAACGCTGCTTGCTCGATGCTGCGATATTCAGCTGCAACCGATATATCGATACTGACGCTAGTATCTTGGTCGACTCATCTGCAGCTGCCCATCCCCCCGAAAATATCGTTTCTCTCTTACTATATACATTTTTTTACGAAAATACCGTTGTTATATCCGTATTGGACCGTCTTTTGTCATTGTGTCTCTGATATCATTTGCATTGATTATTGTCGTCATACTCAAGGTCATCCAAGGTCAGTAATTTATCTCATTTGAAAACCAGTATGCGAGTGATCAATGGCAACCTAGACCCTATCTTGCACCGTTTAGCCACAGTACATCCGTGACAGACAGACAGACGGACGACACTCATGCCAATAGATCGACCTTTACTAAGGTACAGTCGGCTAAAACAGACTTGTTTTAGAACAAATGGTGAGAGTGCTAATGATAAGGACGATACATAAATTAACTGTGCGTTTACTTAAACACTGATGTACGGCGACTAAACCCTAGGCCTATCTATGGACAAAACCGGCATTCAGTTGCAAGTAAGTAAGTAAGTAAGTAGTTTATATAGCGCGATAACAATATATAACCTCTAACGCGAAAGCTAATGCAGTCTCGAAGTAAAAGTCGCCAAATTGAAAAATACGATTCAGAAAAGCGTTCTGCTTAAGAGGAGAAAAAATAGACTACTATACACCGTGATTGAAAAAAAGAGCTTACAGCATTTTCGACATATTTGTGACAAATTCAACTGTTGGGTTTCCATACTTATTGGCACGAGTCGTTCTGTGACATGCACCTAAACAGGCAGTCAATAGACACCTTTGCTATGTATGGCCTATAGCTAAGACAAAGCATTTGCTGAAGCCCTGAAAATAATAAAAAAAGTTTTGTATGAAAAAAGTGTATAAAAAAGTTAATAACTTCCGTTGTTATACTACACTGTGG
>Ga0209671_1003088_pt1 | contig 15804 bp, 9 predicted proteins | sample WorMetHERISLAND2_2_FD_187401 | JGI IMG/M metagenome (GOLD analysis project Ga0209671, IMG submission 187401) | Marine gutless worms symbiont microbial communities from Max Planck institute for Marine Microbiology, Germany - Olavius geniculatus... | ecosystem: Host-associated > Annelida >...
GGGGGTAACCGTTAAATAGTACGGAAGAAAAGTGTGGAGAAAAAAGCCCGATTTCGTTTTTAGATTTGGGGGGTGGAATTCCCTGACCTCATCCCAAACATAATGTATCCTCAAATAAAATGTTAACCTAGATATGAGTTACAATAAGGGTAAAAAAGATTTAGATATACATGTAGCTGCAAAGTAAGTTTTCATTTTTCAGCTAAATAGTGGGACCGCACAAACGAAACACAATGCTCATGTAGTTAACCGATCAAAATTGCAGCACCAACGAGCATTAATGTACATTGAAAATTAATGCACAATAATATCGTTCGAATTATATGAAAAGATGTTTATGTTTAATGTGTCGTGCATTATTTTTTGACAAGTACTATGACTCTTATTTAACACCTCAATTAAATACTTTTAAAATATATTATTAGATTTTCTGTCCACCTGTAAATATTGTTGGTTTTCAAATAACTATGTTTTGCATAGTTATGTAGCGACATAATAGGTGTGATTGCATGCCGCTGAGTAGAAAATTTCGTACAGAGTCTACTGGTAAAAATATGTTAAAATTGGTCAATATTTATAGTGAAAAGTACAATAGCTTAGTTTTTTTGGCTCACCCGAAATAATATCCCTGATGAGGGATTTGAATCCCGACACCTTTTGCGTCTGTGACGGGGCATTCATGCGGCGTGTATTCTGCAGGACTGTTCGCTGCGCATTGTCTCGTGCGTTACTGCAGAAACGATATGCATCGCCTATAGCACTTTCGACATACAGGTTGCTCGTTTCTTGAACTAATCGTTACACTAACTTAAAATTGTTGTTGATTTACACCCTCCCTGAACAGATTAAAGTATTATATAAAGATTAGACGACTAATGTTTGCCCACGCTTGGTCGACACTGCGCGTTCTGCGTATGCCAATGCATTTGAGTTCGGGCCACGTGACTTTCTACGAGGAAAATTCAACTCATCTCCCAATTGTTTTCCAATCGATTTACGGCTCTGGGCGGTAGGCTAATTTCGCCCTAAAACCACTTTTGCTGTTTTGGGGTGTTGACTCATATCGCCCTTACAGGTTTACATATCTTTGTAAACTGTGAAAGTTTTTTGCTCTAATTTTAGTTTAGTTTTTAGTTTAAAATTTTAAACTGACCGCCGCTTTTGATCGTCGCTGTTTTTATAGGCCTACACATGCATGTTATTGCATTTTTAGTTAACAAGATGTAATAACTGTATAATGTATTTCAAGGAAAAAACTGGCAGAATTATCTTTGTAGTGAAGGATACGCGTGATTGTGGTCTGCAGACTCAACTAAGCGTATCGTATCAACGGGATGAAAATACAGTTTTCATCGTCACGAAGAAAGGAGGTTTATACATATATGCAGTTCTTGAAAAATTACTTTATTTTGTTTAGTAATAATTTGCTGGTAATATGGATGCATCATTGTAATCTTATCAGCGATGTTTACTCGCCATTTTTTTAATTCGTCGATAGATCACCGAAATCAACGTATTAAAAAACAAATGTGTTTCCATATGCTGTTTTCGTGGCCGACTCAGAACTTGTTCTATCGCTTAAATTTTAGGTCATCCTCTAGTGCCCCATCCCGCTCATTGCACCTTAGATTTGTCGAGTCTTTCGCTGACATCGTACGTTGTGTAAATTTATTTATTTACTTACTTACTTTGCTTAAAGGTTAAAAGGTTAAAGGTTGTCAATTTGTATAGCGCATCATCGTGTATACACACTTCTAATGCGCTTTTCGTCACTAACCAGAGCCGTCGATCGCACAGTCGCCGCGTGCAGCCTGCAAACACAGGCTGGCGCACAGGCCGGCCAGGAAGCCCAGTCAGCTGTACAAAGGTCCCCACCTTCCGTAACCCATATAATGGGTTACTACTCATTTAACCGACCCCGGAGGGATGGCAGGCTGAGTTGGCCTTGTTGGTTGACTGATAGCGGATGCCGTACCCACAAAGTGGTCAAGCAGCCATCCATCAGTCTAGCGCAGGATAAGGAAAGTCCACCGGCCAGGACCGACGTTCTAACCACTATGCTACGCCACTTACATGGCGACTTGGTCAAGTGGTATTAGCGTTGGTCGCGTCAACAAAGTTACTCTACACTGAGTTCAGTACTGAGATGGATGATCGTTCGCAAGTATGTAACCAGCCATTCAGGTCAACTCAGCCTGGTCATCCGTTCGTGAGTAGGCGCAGTGAGTATCAGCCAAAACTGAGAGTAAACAGGCACACCGCGCGATGTACTAGCCACGGTCACGCTGAGCAAACTGTTGCCTGGCTAAAAGCAAAGGAAACGGAGATCAGCGCCGCCGTATAAGTGGTATGTTTTATTTAATGTCTGTAAAACTTAATTGTGATATTTTGCATAATAAAAGTTGAATTAAGGCAAATGGCCATAGTGTGTAGTGGCGTAAACAAAGAAACTTACAGGGTCCAAGTCCCCAACTTCAGATTTCGGTTAAAAATGGACATTAGACACTCAGGAAAATAATTATCAAAAAATAAGTATAATTGTGGTCTCTCCAGATCTCATATTTTAAGGCTAGAATTGCACCAAATTTAACTGCGGTTGAAACTTCGCCAGATGTCTTGCTTGGGGAGCTCATAACGCTCTCCCAGACTTTCTGGCTAAAATTTAGGGGTTTTACTTCCAAGGGAAAAAAGAAAAGGAAAAAGAAAAAGGAAACGAAAGGAAAAGAAAAAGAAAAAGAGAAAAGGAGAGAGAGAAAAGAGGGAGAGGGTACGGAAAAAAAGACGGGAGAAAAGGGAAGAGAGGGGAAAGGAGTCAAACCCCCAGTTCAAATTCCTGGCTTCGCCACTGGTAGTGGGGGTGGCTTGATTGCGTTGATGTGTGCACTGTTAGTCGTGTTGGTGATATCGTGCGACGCGAGTCCGGGCAAACTGTTCTGTTTGTTTGAGTCCAAGCCACAAACTGACGACAGTCTTATTAACGTCATTGTCCACGTCGACTTGGCAAGTATACAGAACCCCCGCTCTTAAATTCTTCGTGTTTTTTCTTAACATAATAAGTCTGCACCTTTATTTCATGATCTATTTTTGTCGCTTATCTCTTATTGCAGTGTTTGGAGTGTTATAACAGCCAATAATCTCACTCAAATCAAGCGTGAAAATCGAAATGTGGCTCGAGTACAGCCTCCATTCTCTGGCAAAACTTGCCGTCGATCACAGGCATGAAATACGTACGTTTCGACACAGTCTACAGTGCCTTGTCGTATTAAAATAATACACTGTAAACTGTGTTGAAACTTAAAACTTATACGTATTGAACCAGAAAAAATATGTTGGTCCAGTGGCGACGTATTTTGCGGTAGTCCGCTTAGACCTACGCAGTCTTAAAACTAACCATTACCGTTACTAAAAATTTATGTAATTGTCTGATTGTTGCTGCTTATTTTTGGCCTGTATTGATAATCTTTATTTACACAAAAACAGTGTAGAGCGAAACAGAGACAAACAGAAAGTAAGACGAACAATAAACCTAAGTTATACAGACACAAAAAGCATACCAAACACAAACTTTAAAATGTCCGTGAGAAATTTTACATACAGAATAAACTGAACATAATTTGTTAAACTCAAAAAACCAAACACGTCATAAAAATATTGTGGACAAAAATAATATGAGTATTTTGTTTAAACAAAAAACATAGTCTGCGTAAATCAAACACATAGAATATAGGCAGAATACCAAGACAATATTGCACATACAACAAATTAATCTCATCGCTTAATTTACAGATTTTATACAGAGCAGATTTAAAAGTAACTGCTACTTTAGAAGTTTCTTGTTAATTTCGTAAAAACTAAGTGGCAAAAAAAACTTAGTATTATTGTTATTTTCTATTTGTGGTTTTGATGGTTTATATAATAATGTGTTTCGTGACAGAATTTGGCGCTGGGAATACACAGGGCTAAAAGCGCAAAGGAAATTACGTTTGGAGGATTTTCAGACGGATCTGTGAGTATTCGACTGTGTACTGCTGCATGTAAACTAAACTTGTTAGTTTTTGAAAGTTTTGCATAAATAACACTTATATATTTATTTTATTAGAAAATAAAATATAGCATATAAATCTGCAGGTGTTATTTTATTGAGACAAAGTCGGAAAATGCACCACATAGAAAGTTGTCAACTTTCTTGGAATGTCATCGCCCACTGCCAAACAGACAGCGTGTTATCTACTTTAAACTATCTGTATTGACATGTAAAGCACTTCACACAGGACAACCGTATTATTTAGCTGATTTTATACAACCATATACCGCCCAGAACTTTGCGATCTGTTAACTGCCACCTTCTTGCTGTTCCTTCCGGATTTAGATTTTCTTTTGCCTCTTGAGCTTTTTGTGTGTCTGCCTAATAATTGGAATTTTCTTTCTCTGAACATCTGTTCATCTGACAGTCTTACTATTTTTAAATCCCGTCTTAAATCTCACTTATTCGCTTTTGCTTATTACGTGTAGTCACCCACACGCCAGCGCCTCAGATTCGATTATCGATTACTGGAAATACCGGCGCTATGTAAGTATTTTATTGATTGATTGATTCGTTAAACAAATAAGATATTTTGTCATTCTAACCCTCGATATGTTATACACAGATCGACGTCGTATTCTCCACCAAGTATTCACTGTCGGCGTCCGTTCAAGCTCACGCGACTCCCGTTGTCGATCTGGTAGCGTCCAAACCTCTGGAGTCTAGCAGCTATGCCGGGGCAGACATGCTCGTTTGCCGTCAACATCTTGTGTCGCTGGGCACGGATGGAGAACTGAAGATCTGGGCGATTAAGCTGGATCAGGAATATCTGTCGGCGACCGGCGAAAAACAGCGTCCAGTCGCGCTACAGCTACTCGTACATGTAGGCGTTTCGCACTCCGCATTAGTAATACCCCGTTTACACGAACAAGCTGGCTCGACGAGCTGCTATTGTGTTAGCTGGACGAGCCAGCTCGATGTTTGCTCGACTTTTGGTCGATGTCTGCTAGATGTTTTCTCGATGTTTGCTTAATGATTGTTTTGTGTAGGCTATGCTTTATGCATGCTTTATATTTGCTTGACGTTTGCTCGATCGTGTAAACGGGGTATAACGGTTTATGGCTTGGTGGTGCTACGATACGGCGTCGAACTTACAATCGAAAGTCTTGGGTTTGACTTCTGGTCAGATCAACATCAAGTAGTTACTACTTGGATGGGTGACACTCTATGGATAGCTAAACCATCTAAATCACAGGCTGAACGGTAGTGCAAGCCCTGTGTTAACGGCGACTTCTCTTTCCTATGGGGAAGCCAAAAATTCGACCCCCACAAAATCAAAACCCCTGATCGGATTAAGGTAAAATTTTGCGCGGTTGATTACCTCGGTAAGGGGACCCGTCATGCAAAATTTTATGCAAATCCCTTCAAAAAGGGCTTCTCAGCAAATGGGTGAAATATACGCAAAATTTTTAAAATTTATATATGCCTTTTTTTCTTCAACGTACCCACAGGTCAGACGTCTTAAAGGATTTTTACGCTTAATACGTCAAAAGACACGGTTCTGCACAAGAAAGTGCCTTTTTAAAGTTAGAAAAATAAAATTTAATATTTAACGTATTTATTCGCAAAAAAAAATTACAATGGCGCCTATGGAGAAAATTAAGCAATTCTTTAAACGGTCATAACTTTAGATGTGTATAAGATAGAGTTGTAATTTTTGGTTCTATGGTATGGTTTTCGGGGATGGCCAAGCTAATGGTGTCATTCAATTTTACTTATGACTTTCCTTGGTTGCCATGGCAACGGAATTTTGGACAAAATGGGCTATAACTCGACATATGTACGAGATATCTCCGAGATTCTTGCATCTAACAAGGGGTTTTGAGGGTGGAGCAAATAAATTGTAATTTTGTACGTTTATGTTTTAACAAAAACAAAAAACATAAGATTAAAAAACACAAAAACATTAAAAAATAAAAAAAAAACTTTAAAAAATATTTTTAAAACATTCAAAAAAATAAATAGCCACATAAAAACATGTTTTTCAAACTTCTATAAAACATAACAATGTTTTTTTACATTTATGGGTTGAGCTGAGTCATGTTGTACGGCCACATGTTAGTTGACTGAACTGAACTGAACTGTTTAGTTTTTGACGAACTGACCAATGGGCAAACAGTAATGCATTACAGTAGGCACCGTCTAACGGCGTTCTGCCAGCCCATTGCTCAGTTCGTCAAAAACTGAACCGTGTCAGTTCAGTTACGTCGCTCTGTACGCGCCTTTATGTCAACGATAGGCGCCGACGTTTCGTTAAATGTTGTTTCTGGCTTGCTATGCTGTTCGACAGATCTTCGTCGATGAATTTCAGTTGCCGGCTATGACTTGTATGCTCGGGAACGTTATGCTTGTTACCAGCGGCATGTCCGGGTAACGTATTTATTTAGGCAATGTTCCTTATGGCGGTAATATTTTAAGGTGATGACGTATGATTTTGACTAAAGGCAGTCAAGTCGATATATTTATTAACTGCAGCATAAAATACTTATTGTTGTGTAGACTAGTCCCGTGTAGCAGGTGACAGACACTCTGTAGCTCTCAGATGGGTTTCCTCTGAATAGCTGTACGCCAATGGCAAAGTTCAAATCCCACTTGTTTTGATTTGTTGCACAACACGCCGCAGAACAAACTGTGCATCTTTAGGCGCGTACAAAGTGACGCAACTGAACTGAACCAAACTGGCATGTTTTAGTTTTTGACGAACTGACCAATGGACAAGCAGAGAGAGCCTATTGGTCATTGGTTGACGCGTACGTGAGCGTAGTCACGTAGGCCACCGACGCCGTCGGACGGTGCCTGCTGTAATGCATTACTCTTTGCCCATTGGTCAGTTCGTCTAAAACTAAACTATGTCACTTCAGTTTAGTTCAGTTCAGTTACGTCACTCAGTAAGCGCCGTTAACATACAAATATGTTGCGCAGGTTGTTGTAGGACACATCCATGTTGCACAACACATTCATGATGTGACGTTTTGGCATAAATCGTGCTGTTTGTATTGATTGTATTTATAGGCGGGTTTTGTTCTATCAGTTTGAGATCAGTTTGCTGGCTGACCGGCAGATCTATTGCGAGCGACTGGATCACCCCGACAACCATACAGACATCGTACGTTAACTTCACACCAAACTGCATTTTTTCCATTTTTTGATTATTTTTAGCCGTTTTTTGAAGCTGCAGTTTTTTGATGATCTGCTAATTACTTTCATTTTTAATTCTTCCTAAAAATCAGCAGGCTGAAAATAATGGAAACATGTGGGACAAAATTTGAAATTTTGCAGGCTATGGCTACAAGTTAAATGAAGCGTGTTTCAGATGTTGTTACATCAGCTTAAAACGTTTGTTATTAGAAAACAATTATTTATGACCAGCAGAAGGATTGTGGATATAAATGAACGCATCGCGCTGTGCGTTTTTTGCGACACTACAGCTCTGTTGCATCGGTATACAGAAAAAAAAGAAAACTAGAAATAGCAGTCAGAGACCGCAGACCTCCGCCAACGCCATGTTGTTCGCCAGGTGTCAGCACCATATTCGGTTTGGCAGCGGTTTCCCTTATGTCCCATTGAAAGCAGTGTTAACGAAAATTTCAAAGTGATCCAGAATCCAGGATTCCTTTCGGATCACCTCCAAAATTGAATCTCTGGTAGTTGTTGCCATTCCCAACATTTCCAGAAAATTTCAGAAGGATCCGTCCATAACTTTTTGAGTTATCTTGCTGACACACAGACAGACAAACAATAAATACAATCAATACAAACAGGCAAAAACATTACCTCTTTGGCGGAGGTAAAAATGTTGGTGTAACGGTAGGGTGTAGGACTTACAATCCAGAGGTCGTAGGTTCTGCTCCCGGTAGAATCACTATTAATTGGTTACTGCCTGGATGGGTGACTGTCTGCAGACTGGTAAACCATCTCGGTATAAAACCAACACCAAGGTCAACTCAGCCTTCCATCCTTCCGGGGTAGGCAAATCGAGTACGGTCATGTTTGGCTAGGGTTAAGGGGGGTGCGTTCGTCTGTGTCGGGCGTCAGCTGTGTGATTTTATATGGTAAGTGACGCTCCATATTTTTGTGATGGCTTTTCTATTAAGAACCATATACCCCCATCTTTACTTTTTACCTTTTAATGACCATTCATCCCGCGGTTTTTTTAAATAATATCCCGTTTACACGATGAAGCAAACATGGTGCAAACTTAGAGCAGCACACGTCATGCACGTCGTGCACGTGTATTTTTAATACATTTTCTTTATGTTTGCTTCATCATGTAAACACCCTATAAGCTTAAAACTCCGGTGCAACGTAATAGTGTTGTAGCGCTGAACGTTATACCCCGTTAACACGATCAAGCAAACATCGTGCAATCATCGAGCAAACATCCAGCAAATGCATTTAAAATACACGTGCACGACGTGTGCTCTAATTGCTCGACGTTTGCTCGCTGTCTGCTCGATCTTTGTTTGATGATTGCTTGATCGTGTAAACTTGGTATTACGTACGTTAATCTAGCGGTAAATACTGACGTCGGTTGTTATCCGTGATAACGCAGGTACAGGCTGTCGATTGCAACAAAACGCTACATCTGTTTGTCACATCCAGCAAAGACAACACCGTCCGGGTATGTGCGTGCTTTAAACAAAATTAAACCACATCATCAGTGTTACGGGTATTATTTTTACGCGCGACAGCTATGCTGAGCGCGTCTTCGCTATCGTGGAAGCGTCCGTCTGTCTGTCTTTCTCTCTGTCGCACTGCTGTATTGTGTCGAAAACTAGGATCACGAGATTTTAACTTTGGGCTGCCACGAAGACTAGTTTTTTTGTAACGAAATTTCGTGCCGATGGGTAAAAAGATTTTTTTGGAACAAAGGCGTCAAAAAGTGTTGCTTTCTAGAAAGTCGTTATTTTCACGCTATTGGCTCGTTTAGAGTAAAACGGTTACATGTGGGCACAGAATTGCTGCTTATCGTCACAAGCACTGGCGACGAGCTTTCCGGGGGTATTAGCAAAGATGACTTTAAACGACCTTAAACCAACAAAACGGGGTTGTAGAGAATGTTTTTGCGATATTAGGCAGCGAGAAAATGGCTGGAAATACAACAAGACAACCAACACACGAAATTTTCAACATTAGCAGTTAAAACTTTGGCTCCTTAGGTTTAAAAAAGTCTTTTGTACTGGAGCGTCAAATATGGGTACCCTTTTAAAATTAGCGATTTTTGCTAATATCTACCATGTTAGCGTGAAAACGGTTGCATATAGACAGAAACTTGCTGCATACCGTATCAAACATTGCTGACGAGCTTTTTGAGAAGTACCAACATTGATGACCTTGAACGACCTTCAAATTTAAAAAAAACGGTTTTTAATTTTTTTTTGCAATTTTATGCAAGTGAATTGCACCGAAAACAGGACACAGTGAGCATAATATTTTACCATAGGACATAAATTTTAACCGCCTGAGTTTTGACCTTCTACGTTTAAGGAGTCCACTGTACGGATCTCTCATATTTGGGTACTCTTTTAAACACACTGTTATTTTATTGCACACTGATTTATCTGGTGGTTGCACTGGTGCTGTTGCGCGTTACGTGAGCTTTGTTCAAATTACTTGTCTTTGTCGTGGCATTAGATCTGGAGCATAGATGGGCAGCTGGTGCGTGAATTATTGTTTGAGGATGTTATCTATGGTGTCTGCTTCGCCAACGACAGGGCTGACCTTCTTGTCGGCTTCGGCGATTGCATTCAGTTAGTACATGCACCAGTTTCTTGTAAACTGCTTTTAACAGCTTATTACTGTATTAAATTAAATTAAATTAAACAAAGCACGTAATTATAATAAAATACATGTAAAGCAGTGTAATACTAACTAATGTTTTTCACAATTTCCCAGATTTTGTTTAAGAAAAATACTGCGTAGACAACAGACAGCTAGCGACTTAAAAGTCATAAACGGAAGAGGGGAGAAGTTCAAATAGTAGTCTGATATTTGTTTGGCCACGGTAGATAAACGTTCAGGCTCTAAGTACTTGAGGCATTAGCATTGCTAGGCTGTCGTGCCGTAGTAGGGGGTGATTTTCGCCTCTCAAACTTCAGTTAAAACATAACTTCCCAGTTCCCACATGGCTTTTTCATGCTCGAATTGCGTCTGCAACCTGGGCTTCGGCGCTGATGAGGAGGGCTTGCTGCTTGACGCCTAAGAACTCTGCCTTTTGGTTTCGATTTTCGCGCCTTTAGCATCTTTGTCGTACCGCCTGAACTCTTTTTTCTATAGTTTGATGCAAAAGTATTTAAAACATTCTATAGTAAACTGATGTAAGCCTATGTTTTAAATGAGATTTAGACGCTTAACGTCAGTGGTGGCGTCAACAAACGAAAATGTTAAACTCGCTTTCGTACATAAGCCTAGATCTATAGGCCTACAGCAAAAACTGTCCACTTTGTAAGTAACGTGTCTAAAACTGTTGCCAATCAGTGCTTGTAATACTTTGTATGGCAATGTTTATATTTACAGCTTGGTAACAAATGTGGTTTATCTGCCGCTGCCATATCTGCAATATATCATCTTTCTTTCATTTAAAGTAAGTTATACACCGTTTTGTACGAAATCTGTTAGGTCATTATTATTGGATTTGTTGCTGATTATCGCCAAAACAGCATTCATCGTTCTTTTTTCAGTTTTTGAAAACGATTGGCTCTAAACGCAGCGGGCTCAATCCGTGTCGATTGCATATAGCATAGTGTTCGGATTATGCTGGGGGTGTTAAGTGGTTCTTGCTACCGTTTTTTGGGCATATGAAAGTCTGTGCGATGTGCGTACGTGCTTATGTCAGTAGGCCTAGTCATTACCTGTTGTGTTTGTTGTTATTATTTTTGTGACCCTTGGTAGCAGTTTTCGAAGGAAAAATTATTGGAAAAAATGTTGGTGTAACGATAAGGTATAAAACTTACGATCGAAAGGTTGTGGGTTTGACCCCCGCTCGGGTCACTCTCAAGCGGTTACTAGGCCTAAACCATATCGGTATATAAACAACACCAAGGTCAACTCAGCCTTCCATCCCTCCGGGGTAGGTAAATCGATTACCGGCCTGTCTAGCTGGGGTTAAAGCTGGGCGCTTTCATTTGTGTCGAGTGACCGCTAACACTATGTCATCCCATACGGCAGGCGACGCTCCGTAGCTCTCTGATGGATTTCCTATTAAGAGCAATACACCACTTTTACCATTTACCTTTTAATGACCATTCATCCGGGCGGTTTTCCTGAGTATGGTGCAGCGTTTATGCAATAGCGTTGTAGCGCTAAATAAGAACAGACAGAGATATCTAATCTAATCTAATCTAATCTAATCTAATCGTAACGGTAAATGTTTCAGGATGATGCGAGAGAAGTTTCGCTGCCAGAAAGCTACGTTGATGACACTCAGTTTGTATTCTGCCGTCTGTTTCCGCATTATCTGTATTCTGGGATAATTTATTTAGTTCCGTTATTAGAATTATGCTGTGGATTTCCGGTCACTTTACTTGAGCCGCCGAGGATAATGATACCATATGGCAAATACATTTTTGCAGCTGACATACATATCCATAGATAGCTGTCTCCCTGTGATCTTGCCCTTGTCCCCAGTCCTTCCTCCTTAACTGCTTCCTCTTAGGAAAAATGTTGGTTGTGCTAAAGTGTCCTTGGGTAACGATTCACGTGTCGAATGATGTCGACATTTGGCCCACGTATTGATTTTGCACCCTGTGTCCTGCTCCTTGCCCCAAGTTGCTCTTTTCCCAGTTTCAGATTCCTATATAGCCCCGCCAGTGTAATGTACTGTACATCTGATATAAGTTCAGATCATGATCCGGATCACCATCAAAATCTTGTCACTCTATCCGCTTGAATAATTTCTCAACAGTTGTCCCTTACTTTTTTAAAAAAAATCAGCGGATAAACAAACAAACCAACAGCACGTGACAGACCCAGACGCGAAAGCATAGCATTCTTTTTTGGCAGATGTAAACAAGAAGCCCAGCTGTCGTTAGGATGAGCCGACCGTACCGCCCATCTGAAGGCCAGTGTCCGACTCCCGGTCACAAAACAAAGCGATTTTCCGGAGTGGCTGCAGTTTCACACATGCTATGGTGACGCTGCTATATTAAACGCTACAGTTAACGTTAGGATACAATTCGGTAATTCGGGTAATGGCTGTAGGCAGTAACTTTGCATTTAAAATTGCGGCCAAACCGCTGCAGATAGACATATTTACTATTGACAACCTACAGGAACTCGTCATCGCCTCATCTAACGGTACCATCGCCGACCCACACGATGTACCGTAACCGTTTAGCCACAATACATGAATTACAGACGACAGACAGACAGACAGACAGACGACACATCGCACTATAAGCGCAGCACAGTCGGCTAAAACGTTATTTTCGTGCAACAAAATAGCGTAACCGTTCATTCTAGTGACATATAGACAACGGCGGGGAGGGCAACCTTCCAGGAGACCTAGCCTTCCCCTCTCAGACAAGGCATAAGCACACGTTTAAACTGCATTAAATTTGCCAATTTGGGCAGTTGATTCTTAGAATAATAGTTGAAATTTTTGCCTTTGTATTTCATATTTTAAGGCTTAAATGCACAAAATTTGATTTTAACTGGGGTTCCACCTCAGATCTCGCTGGGGAAGCTCAGAATGCTCCCTCTAATCCCTAGGTGAATTTTTAGGGGTTTAACTTTTTCAGGCGAGGGAGGGGAGGAAAGGAAAAGAAGGGAGAAGAGTAGGTAGGAGTGGAAAAAAAGAAAAGGCAGGAGGGAACGAAAGGGGGGAAGAGAAGGGCAAGGAAAGGTAGAGGAGCCCCCTCCCTCTCAGTTCACATTTCTGGCTACGTTTCTTGTTCATTGCAACTGTGGGTGGCCGCTGTATACAGTAGTTCTGGCGGTGGTGAACGTTTGCGGTCGTATCCGGTGTCGGCGCGTGAGCGTCTTCTGTACGCGCGTCAACGCGCGTCACTGAGCACGGCCGCTGCTGAGGTAGACTGGCTACTGACGACGCACTCTGATCATCATTTCGACTCTAGACTCTCTCTTGCATCAGCATCATTATCAGCAGCAGCAGCAGCTTCGGCTGAACTGTCTTTACGCCGTGGTTAGCTTCAGTGCAGTCTGTCTACTTTTGCAACTGACTGGCGGTTTGCCGTTGCTACGCGCCCAGATTTCCTCCTCTGAGGTGATGTCCGACGTCGCCGAGTTTGACGAGATTTAAAAACCTCGTCTTAGGAAATCGGAGGAAATGTGCATCGAATTTCCTCGGACGAGGCTTATTACCTGTCAGCCAAAAGACGCCCATCAGAATATCGGACGAAAACATCGGACGCGTCGTCCGACGTGTCGTCCGACGTGTCCGATTTTCTTGTCCGAGAAGCTCGAACAACACCTTGGACGAGGAAAACGGTGCGTGCAGCCGCGGCTTTATAGGGAGCGCACACAAGTTCTTACAAGTCAAACGAAAACTAAAAACTAAACTAAAACCAAGATTTTCAAAGCCCATACTATGCAGGCAAGTGGCCTTGAGGCCAAGGCCAAAGCGAAGACCATTAAAAAGTAAGTAAGTAAAGTAAGTAAGCCTCTGTCAATTTGTGTTGCACGTCAAAAGCCACCTTGAACTTGTCAAACTCTAGTGAACCGTAAAAAATGCTTAAAAACAGTTTCAATATTTCAGTCGACATATTATACAAATAAACAAAAATCTCATTGTTATCTCATTGCACTGAACGCATTTATTCCAAGTGGCTACAGGCTAAGGCCAAAACCAGACTTTCGTGGTAGCTTGAGTTTTTGAATTTTTAGCTGAATATATTATGGACACGGTCAAGTTATCAGTAAGGACAAAAACAGCATCAAAACCGGACAGAAACATTTGTAGTGTTTGGTGCTATCAGATGTTTGTGGACTCAAGCCTGTGTTTTGCCAGGAAGTTCTGTGCTAATGCGGAAGTCGGTGCCTAAAATATCTCGTCGGAGATTGACACTGCCCAGTGTTGCGCGCATTCCACGTGGCAAAAGAACAGGTGCCCGTTTGTCAGGTAATGGGACAACACAATACTGATCTCCGTATTTAGCCGTGTTTTTCTTCAATATATGTAATTTGTTTGTGTGCGTGGCTGTGTTATTTTTTTTGCTATTGTAACTCAGTTTTTTTATCTAAAAAACGTTTATTGAAAATTTTATCACATACTTTGAAAATCACTTTTGAAATCACAGAAACAAACTGAAATGTTGGTTGAACTTAGTTTTGTGGTATTTACTTGGTTAGTCTAGTGATACTTGGTTTTAAGCTATATGACCACACGGTTGTACTGAAATTGAATTGTTTTCTCTTTATATCTGTAGTTTTAGCTGTACTGCATTTACAGCATTAGGCAGTAGGCAAGAAGTTAAACAAATTAGGGTTAAAGTTTTTTTGTTCAACGTGTATAAACGTTTTTTTTTATTTTTAATAAAACTTTAAATTGTAACAATAAATTAATACTTTGATTGCCCTAATGATGAAAACCTATATAGTGATACGATAGGTCGTGAACGATTTCGACCTAAAATATAAGCCTGATATTAGCAATAACCAGCAATAGTTTTGTGTGTCTTTGTAGATATATTCAATAAAATACTTTGTATGGAATTTCACAATTTTGTAGCTCTTACACATCATTTACAGTACATTTTTTTACGTTTCTAAACATTTTCTGGAACGTCTTTTGCATCTGGTGGACAGGGGCAGGCGATGCAGTGCAGCCGGTCACACTGGCGACTATAGACAGTCAACTGATGATGGCTAGTGCTGGGACAGTGGCTCAATCTCAGCCTCAGCAGCTGCCCATGCCAGTAGGCATAGCATCTCTGTCCGTGGAGACGGCTATGGCGTCCGTAACTCTGACGGTGAACTTCATCTATCGGGCCGCTGACGTCGTCACCACCGGCACGCTGCCACCAGAGCAGTGCTCCGTCGCCCCTGACGGTAGGCTGCCATTCAGTAATATTTTATTTTCACAAATCATCTGGCTTTGAATTTGACTTCGACTTAAGTCAAATATCACTAGTGAGAGTGTCGTCAGACTGTAATATTTGGTCCCAACTGTTCTTAATATTAACCAAGGCACAAGACGAAAAAGAAGAAAAAAAATTAAGTAACTTAATGACGAACTGATTTGATTGCGTTTATTTGTGTGTTTGTTTAAGTGATTGAATGAATGAAACGTCTTTATTAAATGTTGCAGCTGACAACTGGATGAGCATAGAATAAATATAACAGAAAAACGTATGTGAAAAATTAAAAAAAAACATGCCTAAGTAAAGTTAATCAAACGCTGCGGTAAAAACTAAGAAGGATTTTGCACATCGAAGTGTTCTTGTCTAAGGAATATTACTGTATTGTAATGGCTACTTCAGACTTCGACACAGACGCAACTCGGCTCAACTCAACTAAACTAATGGTAAACAAGGCGTGGCCTCGGCTTTGAGGAAAGCTTAAAGACAAAAAAATTGTAACCTTGCCTTTGGCCTTGGCCTCGAAAAATTCTAGTCTTGGCCTTGGCCACGAGGACCACTGACTTTGGCCTTGTTCTTGGTCTTGGCTTTAAAAAATGAAGGCCTTGAAGCTATCCCTGCTCGCTCGTCTTTCACACAGCTTGATAGCTACTCGTCTGGAAGAGCTGGAAAATCTGGAAATAT
>Ga0209671_1003091_pt1 | contig 15800 bp, 7 predicted proteins | sample WorMetHERISLAND2_2_FD_187401 | JGI IMG/M metagenome (GOLD analysis project Ga0209671, IMG submission 187401) | Marine gutless worms symbiont microbial communities from Max Planck institute for Marine Microbiology, Germany - Olavius geniculatus... | ecosystem: Host-associated > Annelida >...
GCCAGTGACAATATCATGACTTGGCGTGCCTCCCGCAGCAGGCATGCAGCGACTTTGCGAATGAGGTTAGTTGAACATCGCCAGAGCAGCTGATGTCAGTAGACGTAATGGTCCCGCTGCGATGAGGCGCGCTTAGCTTGTTGGTCGTGATTATGCATGCGTGTTGCCGTTTGAATTGCGCCATACTCTCACTCGCTTCGTGTACCGACAACCTTGCCATCATCCGACGCGGTCGAGCTCAGCCAGCGATTGACGTTTGGCCAAATGATTAACGCATTCCTGTATTACTGACGTACGCGACGATCTTGCGACGATCGCGTCGTATACCCAGCTCTGCCAACTTGCGCGTGTGGGTCTGTTTCAACGCAGACTAACTGAGGCGCGAAAGCCTTACTTGATCAAGACGCTGTGTTTATTGTCGTTGAAGGTCAGTACTGTTGGTGGCAGCTGCACTGAAGTAACAACACCGACGTGTGTCGGTGTCAAGTATCATCGCGATCATTTAACACGATGATGGTGATGTCTGCGTCAGCACAGCGTTCAGCAACTTTATCGTCGTCGTCGTCGTCATCGGATCGCGACGAGCTTCGTTCCGCAGAGACGACGCACGCCGCCATTCTAGCACCTCCGCCGCCACCACCACCACTGCCACCGCCACTGCGGCTGGGCGTTACAACGACAGCGACTGACGAGCTGCCAACGCCGCGCTCGCGTCTACGTCGTCTGCAGTGGGTCAAGATCCCGGCGGGACGTGTCTCTGCCGCCGCCGGCGCACGTACCGTCTGGACACACGTCGGCAATAACTCCGCCTCCTCGTCCTCGTCCAACGCTCATCCATCCAAACTCGACTTCGCTCAGATGGAGGAACTCTTTCGCGTCACGGAGCCGTCGGCGTCAATAAACGGCGTCGTGCAGCGTCAACACGGAGCCAGCCTGTCACACGATGTCGACCGCCGCGACCAGGTGCGAACCGGATGGAATGCTTGAAGTGTGAAAATTATCAATATTCAAAAACGTCACATAAGCACAATAGCACATTATAATAGTCTAACGTAACTTTAAGTTTGATACATAAAGTGAGGGTCCGTTCTCCATCATATCAATCTGTTTATTCGTCGTTTGATCGTTTCTGTTTCTGTCTTAATTTGAGTATTTTCTCTATTTAAGAAGCAGTAAGCAATATTCCGTCCAGTCTCTGTGCAGTGCCGTTGTTTTTTTTATCGGCCGTGAAACCGCCTGACACTTGCAAACTTTTCCGTCTTTCTAATGTTTTATGCATGGCAATTTTTTTTTATTTTTTATGCGGTGCTTATGTTCTAGAATTCTGTTGTCTTTACTGACATGCTTACATAACTTGTTAACTTTTTTTAACCGGTTCAGCCATGATCACAAGTTTGGCACGATCTCGTCCGCCTTGAGTTTTCTTTCAAGAACTCCGGAGCCTACGACAAGGAATAAAGTCGCAGAGCGCACAAGTATTCAACATGCGAGACTGCACGGTGTGTGGTATAAACTTTTTATTGCCGGATTTTATTCCTGCCAGCGGAATAGAAATGCTGCATGCAATCGTGTCGCATAAATCAATTACCGACACTGACAGTGACTTTAGGTTAGTTACAACGTGCATATTTAATTTAGACAAAACAACCAACATTTTCGTCATTTATTTTAATTGTGTTTCAAAAGCTGTTTTTTAATTTGTCGCTGTTTGTCTTTCGAAGTATGGAGGATAGACTATATTGTGCTAGCAAGGGTAGTGATTCAGTATGTAAATGTATTGTGCGTTTGGTATGAAACTGTGATCGATGTAAATTTAAGATGCTGTGATTATTCTTGTCGCGTGCGTCATCGGTTGCGTCAGATCGACCTGTTGGACAGCAAGCGCAGCTTGAACGTCAACATTTTCCTGCGCCAGTTCCCGCAGTCGCTGTCCACTGCCGACATAGTCAACGCGCTGCTGCTGAGTGATCCGCTACAGACTGACGAAGTGGCCGACGGTCGACGCGGTTGTGACGCCGAGATGATGAGTTGTCTGCTCAAGCTCGCACCTGACGAAGACGACGACGAGGTCCAGCGACTGGTGGCGTTCAACGGCGACCGGCGCAGACTCGGGCCCGCTGAAAGATTTCTGACGCAGCTCGTCTCGCTACCCAAGTACGCACGCGAATAGCCGAGCGGTGTCGCCGCTTTTCGTTAGCCTACTGCACATATCCCACGCTTTGCGTAGGCCTATTCTATAGTGCACACAAATTGTGGTATCGCCGCCGTAAATCGTGTTTCCGTTTGTAATGTTGCTGTATTTTTAGCCCTATAACTTAAAAATTACACGCCTTCACTCGGTAGAGGCCCGACACCAGAAACCAGCAACTTGCGATATCAGGGAAACGGCCTTAAATTGTGCGTGACATACGTAGCGTGCGACGTATTTTAGCTTGACGATACGCGGAAACGCGATGGCAGATAAACGTATCGCGCAGTTTGATTACAGCGACAGCAGGGCGTTCGTTGTCTCAAATCTGTTGCTGTTGCTTCGTGATTGATATAAACTCTAAAACAACAGCGATGGCGCTGACTGTCATCGGTTGAAATTGAACTTAGGTTGCATTCGATTGTGCCACGGACTCATATTGTGTTGATTGACAGCTATCAGCTGCGCATCGAGGCGTCGCTGTTGAAAGAAGAATTTAGTAACACGGTCGACTGCATAAGGCCCTGTCTCGACGCCGTCATTCTCACAGCAAAAGGTTGATTCCTCGTGTAATTGAACTACTTCCGTTGTTTATGTCTATTGATTAAACTGTTTGCAACATCGATTTAGGATCATTACGGTGTGCCTGTTTACGCCCCGGCTTTCACCGGTAATCATTGCGCCTAAAACAAGACACTAACGACTTCCGTTACTAGACGACAAATTAAAGATTGTGCTCACGATAGTTTAAATACTTGCCTAATACCAACTATACTTGACAGAAAGTGTTGCTCCTTAAAATGTCATTGTGAAAACGTGTGCTGGGGCAAGTGCATAATACATATTCACGCAACACACATAAGCCTATTATACGTTTCTGGGTCTGTCTGTTTTTTGCTGCTTATTTTTGACTGTGCTTTTCTGCACTTTTGTAAAGAAAGAAAGTATGCTAGGCCTATGGTATATTGGTAGTGCAAATATGTTTTGCGGTTGTTGTCAGCAATCAAAGAAAGTGAATTGCTACGCGAAATTATCTACATGATATTGGTGGCTGGAAATTTTCTGAACACCGTAAGTATTCATGCAGTCTTCATGTTCATACGGTTGATGGTAATATTAATTAAAATTAATAGTTACAATCAACGAATCCGCAGCATGCTGCAAAATGCACACTCGTACAGGAAATGTTACACTGTTATTCAGTAATAAAAAACTCTAGACTGTCAAGCCTTGCTCAGTGCTAAATACTGCTTACTCGCACTCCAGCAGTGGTTTAACACAGCCTATACTATACAGCAGCGTGAAAATGGATAAGCAGAATTTGATAAATCTGCCAGTAGCGATAAGGTCGGGCACCAGTTTATAAAAGTTGGTGGACTCTGTCTACGTAGTTTTTACTATCAGCGCAATACTTTTATGTTTTAATCCGGCTATTGTCTGCAACACAAAATGAAGGTGTTTTATAAGCATTGACTGTGTTCCGCTGTGCGGTGGCAGGGTGGCTACGCAGGCAACGCCGCTGGCTTCAAGCTGGACTCGCTACTGAAACTGACAGACATTCGTGCCAACAAACCCAACATGAATCTGCTCCACTACGTCGCCATGGTAACTGTATTTGCCGTATGATAATTATCGTAAATAGTAATACATCAATTATATTGCACTGTATAATTTACAGATACAAAACCGCTTTCACACATGAATAATAATAAGCATTTTATGATTGAACGCTAATTGCACAGTCAAAAGACTGGATTATGAGTAAATATTCTGTGCAAAATGGACAAAACTTTGTGGCTTACGTTTGTGGATTATTTGCTCTATATTCTTAGCATGCTTAAGCCTACATGTGTTTGTATTTATGCTAGTTTAGCATAGCTGAAATTTGAAGGCAAGAGATGATAATATTACAAATTTATTGTTGGCCTATTTTTGTACTGCAATGATTACTTACTCAACTCTAACGTGCCAGTAACTAGGTGATATAAGCATATTTATTTATTGTTTATAGCCTCGTTTCATACTAGGTTAATTGACATTGTAGCTGCGTATTGCAGATTTACAAATATATTAAGTCATTAACAGTACTGTGACGTGACGGAAATCGTGATGTTTTGACGCTACAGCAAGCGGAGGCACAGAACCCCGCACTACTCAAGTTGCCGCAGCAGTTTCCTTACCTAAAGGAGGCCGCACTGTGAGTATCCGAATTATTATTGTTATTATTATTATTACTTAGAGGACGCGAATTCGAATTTATGCAGCAAATGCATCGTAGGCGTGTCCGCACTGCTAGCTCAAGTGTGCATGCCGTCGTGTATATGAACTATGTCTGGCCGTCACGCAATCAGACTTGCAGTCGGTCAGTATCTAGGCGTAAAAATGACTGTTAAAAATACGTTACGTTATCAACTTGACGATACAATACAATACAATAATTACTGCGTGGGCTGGACTCAAACGCTGGCGTCGTATTCCGAATGACATTGTTGTAATTCAGCGTTGTTGCTCAGTGAACGTAGCTTGATTAAATTAAACTTTAGTAAAGTGAATATAGCTTTTCATCAATTTGTTGAAAAAAAACGTCTAAAAACCAATGAATTAAAAGAATTATATTTCCATAAATACACGCTTGCAAATTTATATAGCCTCTTTTACGTGTAATATGCCGTGGTTGTTATTGTCATTTTTTGTTGTTTTCTGATTTTGGTTTTAATAAACTTGCGAATAAAAGTAAATACGTTATTTCTTCTAACAAAAACTGGAATTTAAGTAACTTATGTAGGTCATGTTGCTTTTTGCTGGAAATGAGTTAGAAATTTGGTATGTAAGCTTATTACGATTATTTTCTCAACAGATAGCAAGTTTTTGCTACTCTGCAAGCTTGAAATAAAGTAATGCTTGAAACAGCTGTACTGCAAATATTCATAATTTAAAAGACAGACAAGTTACAAACTTACCTAATCTTAAAACTAGTTAGCCTACATTGTAACTTGATTAAAACTGTGTCACGTGTGCACTGCATATACGTTTGATAGGTGCATTTAACAAGTAGGCCTATTCAAATACTGATTTACTTAGTGATAAAAAGCACGACCATTATGTGACTCGTTTGAGAAGTAAAATTAGACGAGACGACAGTACGTCTTTTGCCATTTTACCGACAAGTGACGGATTTCTAAGAGTCTTAGCTATGCATTATAACTGCTGCTTTATTCGTTTCGTTTGTATCGCATCGGTCGTTACGTTTAATTTGTAATCGTTATAGCCTATTATGTCCAGATACACGTCGGAGACGCTGGCGGCGAACGTAGCGGAGCTGAGCGCGAGAGTGAAAATGATATCAAGTCGAATAGAGCAGACAGCTGATACTCAGCTACAGCGACAGTTTCACGGCTTTCTCGAGGTATTCGCCATATACATGTAATGACATTGTGATGGCGGAAAAACAAACAAGAAAACTGAAACGCAGCTGAATTTTAACTAATACCAACTAACAGCGTCGGTTCTCATAACGGGCTAAATTGTTTTACGCGGGACAGCAGAATGCTTCGCGCGTCTTAGCTATGGCTTGGGCGTCGGTCCGTCTGTCTGTTTGTTTGTCCGTCTATCTGTCACATTGTTGTATTGTATCAAAACGGTGCAAGTTAGAATCACAAAATTTTCACTGTGGGCTGCCCCAAAGACTCTAATTTTTGTGACGAAATTTGGTGCCGTTGGGTAAAAAATCCCCCCAAACGAGGGCGTCAAAGAGGTGTACCCCATTAAAAACGTTATTTTGCTGCTATTGGCTCGTTTAGTGTGAAAACGGTTACAGATAGGTACAGATATGTTGCTTATCATAGCACTGGTCACGCGCTTTTTAGTTTTATCAACGTCGATAAATTTGAACGATTTTTCAATCCCCTAAAAGTAGGTTTTCGCGAATTTTCTGCAATTTTTGCTGCAACGCACAATTCAAAAGTGAATTGCAACGAAATGGCTCGAGATAGATTAAGCAAACTTTGTATAAAATTTTTAACATCAAACGTAGATTTTACAAATCCCCTTAGGTTTAAGGAGGTTATTTTACCGATATTGGCTTGTTTAACGTGAAAACAGTTGCAGATAGGCATAGACATGCTGTTTATCATAACAAGTAGGCTGGCGACTTTTTAGCGGTATGAACATCGATGACTTAAATGACCATAAACCTTCTGAATAGGGTGTTTTATTGTTTTTTTGTGATTTTCGGCTACGGTGCACACTTCAAGGGTAAATTGCGACGAAATGGCTGAATTTAGACCAAGACAATGTGCGAACAGAAACCGCTAAGGCTGTCGCGCGTCTCATGAGCTTTGCTCAAATTACTTGTTCTATTCAATGTCATGCCGTTATTTTGCTAGCACTTGTGCGAGCCGTTTGTTCAGTGCATAGCTTGTCGTCGTGTTAATATTGTTTATGTTGTTCAATGTCGTTTTATGGTTTTGATCGAACAAATGGGTCTGGGGTTGTGTGTAACCCGTGACTCGTACGCACAGACTGCGGCAGACGAGCTGCGCGAACTACAGCGCGACATGAGCGACGTCGAACGACTGCGCAGTGAACTTGCGCTTTACTTCTGCGACGACGAAGCCACCTTCAAGCTGGACGACTGCATCAAAACATTCAGCGCATTCTTCGCTAGTTTCGCTAAAGCGATCGAGGTAGGAATGAACGTGAATGAGTGAATGAATAAATAAATAAAACAGTTTTATTTCGTGTCGCTACCAATAGCTGGATTGAGCTAAAAGTACTGAACTAAAAGTTAAAGAAAAACGTTAATGTTAATTCGTAGGCTGTTTTTATGATGGACGATTTTATTAGATAGGCGGTGTTTTTTATCTGTATATATCTGTCTTTTCTTGCTGTCTGTTTTGGTCTTTATGACGAATAAACGTGTTCATTAATAGCGGCAGTTGACTAGAATAATGGATCTAGCGTGCACCTACCTACCACCTGGCAGATGACTGCCGCATGATCCGCCGCCGCCGGTCCGGTCTTAGATCGTCGTCGTCAACGACCAAACTGGAGGACCCACCGACCAGAACGACGTTCGGTGACCGATCTTTTGCCGTCGACGGACCACGTGTGTGAAACAGCCTACCGGCGTCCATTCGCGACCCATCATTGTCACTCACTGTTTTATCAACAGACTCATAACTCATCAGTTCTGTTTGGGCAATATATGCGGCGTTTGTGATTTTAAATAAACGCCTTCAAAACTTGTGAACTAACTAACTAAGTACGAGGTAATTCACCAACTATTATGCAGTAATGACAGAGCATGTTTTATTGAATGGACGGGCAGACTGATAGGCCGGTGCATAGACATCGAGGTATGGCGTTGCGCGGTAATTTAGGCTACGTGACAAACTCACGGTTGTCAATAACTAAGGTGTTTAAACACAAGCGGCCACATAACGAGGGTCATTCCATATATTATACAAGTTACAAAACGAGATCATCCTGTTATTTTTTACAATACGAAAAATTTATGCGAAATATACATGGAGAAAATGATGCTATTTTGTAACTTTTATGGAATTACTTTTGTACTGATAGCTGTGTGTAGGCCTACTAATATGAGAAAAAAGCTGAATGTGCGGCATTGTGTAATGATGCGTAATATCACATGTAGGAGAATGGTCAGAGGCAGCAGCAGCAGAAGCAGGCGGATGAAAGACGTCGACAGCGTGAACAGCAAATCTCAGCCAGACAAAGCCTCCTAACTGTCACTGCCGGTTCGTTTTTTTCATTCACACATTCATAAAATAGCCTATACACTCAACGCATTATGCTTTCGAGCGCCACATGTAAATGCATTGTTTATAATACATGCAAGTTGCAGCATCCAATTGCGCTTAAGCTTACAATCGTGCTAATTATAGGCTACACGTGATTATTTTCCAGGTCCTAATGCGGAATGATTTACGAGCTGACACTGACAGCACTGACTCTTCTGACTTAGCAGTTTTCAACATTCTCTCGCTTTGAAATTTTTAGCTAGATACTCTGAACTGTATTTTTTCTAAAAGTTCCTTTAATCGAAATATCGCAGACTACGGATTATAACTTGTGACTTCGATGCATTTTTATTGTAGCACGTCAGTGGCTTCTTTTCTCTGTTGTGTATACAATGAATAATGTTCACCGGGAAAGTAGAGTTAATTGGCTGAACAAGCGAGGGTGGTGTACTGTGGATCATACAGGTGTTCATCGTGGTCAGTGCACTGCAAGGCGCTACTGGAGGCCGTGTTGGCAAGACGACGAACCGATCGGCAGCGAGTCAGCGGCGGGTGATGTAGATATTACGTCACTGTCACCGGCATGCAGCTGGAATCAGTCGACATCACGCTGTAGCAGTGCCGCTGGTACGGCCTGTACGTCGTCGTCGTCGTCAGTCGACCCAGTCGAGCACAGCGCCCAGTCATCACCCGCCTTGGACGAAGCACTCTTCACTGCGGCGCTCCCTTCACAACGTCAGCGACGTCGCGCGTCCAGTTGCGCCACCGAGCAGCGAGAACAATGTGCCGCCGTCGAACTATCACCGCCGACACCGAGTGACGATCTGCTGGACGTGTTGCAGCACCGCAGAGTAGCAGGGAGTCAGTACGACTGCTCTGCCTCTGCTGGCGGCGGCGGCTGCTTTGAAGGTCGAGTGGGGAGTCTACGGCGCCGGCGTCGGTCCACTGTGACGCCGGAGCTGATGCAGCTGGACCGCGAGCGCGCAACCGCGTCGCCTACTGCAGCCTGCGTCAGCACGCTGCACCAGGCAACAGACACCACGCCTGAACCGCCACCACCTACTACACGACGCCGCCTGCTGCCGCAGCCAGACCGCTCGGTCTCGGTCGACTCCGCACCGGTCACCAGCAGCAAAGACGCAGAATTGCGTCGGTTGGTTAGTAGCCGACATTTTATGCCGATATCTAGCGAGCAGGAGCAACAGCGTGAGGGCGAGACGCACCCGGCGCGTCGTCTGCCGTTGGTTGTCGACACCGGTGTCGGTCGGACTCTGGTTGCGACAGCTGAGCCGCAGCGCGACTGTCGCACACTTGAAGCAGCAGCAAGAGTCACGAGCGATCACCAGAACCAGACTACATTATGCTCGACGCACGAAGACTCAGCACGCAGACTACACCGACAACAGTCAGTCGACAAATCAGTCGACGACAGCGACGACGACGACGACGACAAGCTGCAGGACCTTCCAACAGACGAGCAACGTGGAGGACAGCTGCCGGCGAGGTTGACTTTCCGTTCGTCGACGTTACCGCGACGCTGGAAATGGCACAGTCCAACCGGACAGACACAAAACCTGGTGGACAGCAAAGACTGCCGCGAGGCGTGGGCGCGCCAAGACGTGCAGCGTGTAACAACCGAACCACAGAGTCCGACGTCGTCCAGCACTGATCCAACGCCGACGCCAGCTGCACAACCGCATCAGTCGACCTCGACCTTGGCTCGCGTCGAAGCCATGAAGGACCGTTTCAGACGACTTTCGGAGATGTACAAGAACAGTCAGAAAGAAGACGATGCTGCCATGATGTCTACCAGAACCAGAAAATCGCAGAATACCGACGTCGGCAAGAGTATCGAAGATCATCAGTGGACCGGTGACGATAGAGAAAACACTGCGGGGATTGAAGTGGATTCGAAGACAACGCCAGCATGCAACAAGACGGCAGTGACGGCGACGGCGTCTGTGACGTCAGACACAGAGTCGCTGTCGAGCTGCGGACGTGATGAAGGCTTCGAGTCAGAGACGGCGACCGGCTCAGTGCTGGGTGCAGCTGATGTGAGTTGTGAGTCTCATCAGTACACGCCGGACGGCGTCGCCGAGGACACGACGACAGTCTGCAGCGAGGCGAATCTATTCGCTAGCAGCATTGACAGCATCATCCAGCAGATGTGCCCGAGGATGCTTGCAGCCGCTGACGCCAGTTCCTCGTCGTCGCTTGGAACGCCGTCGACGGATGAAGCGTTGCGGTGTAGAGGAGTGCTGGCAGGTAACGACGACGTCTCAACGTCAAGCCCCGGCGCGGTATCGACTCGACGCTCGAGGCTCAGTCACCAGAGAGCTTTCATTGAGCGCATGTCGGCGCCACGCCGCTCCGTCACAAACTCCCCACAGCGACATACGTCCACCTTCTCCCCTTCAGACACTGTGCCGTCAACGGCCGCAATGTTTAGTTCACCCGCTGTGCGTCGCAGGACAAGGACGCCGTCGGCTAGCGGGCCACGTGACAGCATGCTGCTGTCAGTCGCTGGCTTGCAACATCGACGAAGTTCTGACGTCACTAGCGGCGGTGGTGATGAAGTGTGCGGGTCAGTTTCACTGTCGAAGTTTGTTCGCGGCAGCGTCGCCCGCACGTCTCTACCACACACTGGCATCTCAGTCAGAGCATCCAGTGCCAGGCCGATGCAGACCAAAGACCAGAAACAGTCGGCGCTAGCAAGAACAGGTCCGTCGACGAGGCAAAGCCACAGATCGACTGGCACGAGGCGTGTAGACCAGACTAGCAAGCCGGCTGCGTCAACAGGATGGTATCCCGCGCCAGCAGCACTTCACGTCGACCGTAACGGCGTTCAGATGAAGTCGTCAAGCGCTGTCCCTCGTGTCTTCTCGACGCCTGTTTGCTACGGCGCGACGTCGCACCAGACTCGTGCGTCGTCGGAGCCCCAGAGCGGCGTCGATGTGAGCAACGTCAGTGTCTCTAATGGCGCGCGTGCTCCGGAAGCTCGGAATCAACATACCTCTGAACACGCGCCACCAGACAGTCAGCCGGCGGCAGCGCGAGTCAGTGAACGCAAATCGGTTTTCGAGCGACTGTTCGAAAAGGCGCATCGTCACCGACACTCCAAGACGGAGCTGAACGGCGCAGCAACTGCCGTAGCCACGAACAGTTCAAGACCGCACCAAGCTGCGGTTGAGTCGCATAGAAAACCTCCGTCTAAGCGTTCCAACAGTTCCTCACGACGTTCAAATGACAGCGATTTTTAATTGCAAAAATGTTAATCTATGTTGCATCTGTTCAGTTGCATCATACGTCTGATAATGTAGACTTTCAGATTTGATAGTAGAGCAATAGTGTGTGTAGGTTTAAACGTATGAACTCTGGTTGCGTAGTCGTGATGTTAGAAATAACTGTGTTTTTTGCTAATGATTTCTGTAGCAGCTATCGAATGTTGAATCGCAGCAACATGGTATGCACCGTGCTTTATAAAACGAGACTTTCTTGTATTTTTTTAATAATTCGAGTCAATATCAGTAGTTTGTGATATCATCAGTGTTTTGGTGCATGTAACAAGCCTGTGAGATTTAATAAAACAGCTTAGACTTATTGATAAAACTGTTGTTTGACTTAGGCTCTTTTGTGGCACCCAGACCCAGTTTATAAGCTGCGCGTGGTGTTTTTCGAATGTTGCATGTTTGACCTAAATGATGCACGTGTTTTAAGTTACACGTACGCATTGCACTTTCATCTATCCACAGAATAAATGATTGTGGACAAAAAGTTCGATTTTAGTGAACAGGTCTAATTGCGTTAAAACCTACGTCGCTTTACTCCTGTTGCAAACAACACTAGACTGCGTTTCAAAAAAGAGACCCCGACATTATCAGTCATAAGTTAAAGGCAGATTACCAGCTTTTAATAGTTCTTAATATGAAAATTTTTGACACAGCTGGCCATTAAACAACTATTCAAATCCCCACCTCACCCAATGTGTGCTTTTACACCACACTAGGGAAACCAAAACACACGAAATAAACGTTGAAATGGACAAAAACTTCAAAAACATCGCTGACATTATCGATTGTAATTTTAAAATTGCCAGATTTTAATAGATTTTGTTACAAATATTCCTAACAAAACTGGCTATCAAATGACCTTTATATTTCCACCTTACCGAACGTCTGTCTCTGCATTACTGAAGAAAACAAAACAACCAACTTATGCGTTGAAATGAACCAAAGAAACATCAATGAATCTCATCTCTCCAGATGATCGATAATGTCGTGGTCTTTTTTGAGACACAGTGTATTCGCTTGTTTACAACTTGAAACGTCGCCGAATAGGCCCATGCTGTCGAACGATCATGATCTAAAATAACTTATTTTTCCTCTATTGGCAATTGAACGATTAGCCTGATTCACAACCTGTGGCTGCAGGTAGGTCTAACTGAATGGTGCAGTCGTAGCATAAGCCACATGCCATGCTTTGTCGTCTCCTATTTCACTGTAAAGTATTGGCTTTCTCGCAAAATGAAAGTCACGTAGATTCGCGGGATCAGTATGTTTTCATCAGTGATTAGTCGTTTAAAAAAGTTATGTTTGGTATCAAGCTTTGTGCTTTCATTACATTTCAGTCGTTACTGAGTTGTTTCTTAATTTTCAATTCTCCATAATCTAACACTTGTTTTTACGCGCGACAGAGGATGCTTCGCGCGTCTTAACTAGGCGTTTGTCTGAAACACAGTCTGTCCCGTATGCCATAATTAAACATCTGAAAGTACACAAAAAGCTCAGCTGTCGCTAGGGTGGGCCGATCGTACCGCTTAGCCTATATTTGAAGGCCAGCGTCCGACTTCCGGTCCCGGAAAAAGCAATTTTCCATGCAGCGTGAGTACGTTACATAGTCGACGCTGCTATAACGAACGCTACAATCAACGCTAGAATACGGTACGGTAACTTGGCTACATGTACCAAATTTGCATTCAAAATTGCAGCCAAGCCGCTGCAGGTAGAGACATGGTTGCTATTGACAGCCTATAGCTGCTTGTTATCTCTATCCAAGGGTACTATTGCGGCTTCTTACGACGTACGGATTAGCCACGATACACAATCACAGACGACGACGACAGAGCCCAGCTGTCGCTAGGATAGCCGACAACCAGTACGGTTGTCAGTGACCTTCATTGGATGATCATCCAAGGTCGATGATTTTTACGCGCGACAGCTATGTTCGCAAGTCTTAGCCATGGCCTGGACGTCCGTCTGTCTGTCCGTGTGTTCGTCACACCCTTGAGCCCTATTAAAACGGTAAAAACTTGGATCACAAAATCCTCACTATGGTCTGCCTCAAGACTTAAATTTTTAGTGACAAAATTTTGTGCCCCTGGATGAGGGGATTCTCCTCGAACAAGGGCGTCAAAGAGGGGTATACACCCACAAAAGAGTCGTTATTTTGCCGCTATTGGCTCGTATAGTGGGAAAGTGGTTGCAGATATGTATAGACTTGCTGCATATCATAACAAGCACCGGTGACGGGCTTTTTAGATTTATCAACATCGATAATCTTGAACTACCTCGAACCCTCAAAATAAGAGTTTTTGGTAAAAAAAATTTTTGCGATTTTTGGCTGCGACACACATTTTAAGAGTGAATTGCGCCGAAACGGCTAGAGTTAGACCGAGACAACCTGCTTATGAAATTTTCGGCATTAAACATAGATTTTAGCAGTCTAAGCACCGATTCCTTAGGTTTAAGGAGGCGTGCGCACGCGGGCGTCAAATAGGGGTACCCCCCCAAAAGTGGTCATTTTATCGCTATTGGCTTGTGTAGCGTGAAAACGGTTGAACATAAGTACAGACATGCTGCTTATCATAACAAGCACTAGCGACGAGTTTTTTAGTGGTGTCAATATCGATGACCTTGAGTGACTTTATACTCCTCAAATAGGGAATTTCAGTGTTTTTTGCGATTTTCGGCTGCGGTGCACATTTTAAGAGTAAATTGCGACAAAATAGATGGAGATAGACCACTAAGACCAGGGCAACCTGCCAACAGGAATTGCAATCGGCTGTCGCGCGTCTTATTAACTTTGCTCAAATTACTTATTATTTCATTTAAAAGGACGTATGCCATTTTCTATTAGTGACTAATAATAACCTTTACCGTATCTCTCACCGTTTTCGAAATATGATCAGCTTTCCGTTAAAAACGCACATTTTTCTTACCCATCCTCTATTTAACCTTCAATTTTAAAATATTTCCCTTGCACTATATAGTTGAAATTTTGCACGTTCAACTTTAACACACACGTGTAAAAGTTTTTCCCTACGACCTGAAGCTTAACCACAATACATCCGTGACAGACGGACAGACAGACTACGACAACTATGTCAATAGCTCGACCGTTATTTAAGTACGGTCGCCTTAAAATGCAGTATGTTTTTCAAAAGGCCGTCTATCGTGTCGGTCATCGGGGTCCTACGTGCTGTTTGCTGTGACCACGGGTGGTCTCGGCTACCGTATCTCGCTGTAGCCAGCAAGGCGATGCACCGCTCTCTACCTGCACGTGCGGGGCACAGTTTAACCGATTACGTCGTTGTGGTTGCAAATTAGTCGCGTGTATTCTCTCTAGCCTGGTCGACAACCGTGCTCCGGCTCGTCTCCGTGTTGTACGCAGTGGAACAAAAGGTCGGCCGGAGCAGTAGCAGAGTAACCGCGCTGCGGATGAGTAATTTATGTCGTCTTCAATGAGCTGTATCAACGATAATAACGTTTAAACTCGTTGTATCAAAGAAACGTCTTCATGTTTGTCGGCTTGCAAGATGTAACGAAAACACGTCAATAAAACTATTTTTTGACTTAGCGGGATGAACGCCAATCTGTTAACATCGTGACAGTGGCAGTGATTACAACTCCTAAGATCTACGCTTGAGCTGCCTTACCTGCATACAGTCGGGTGGTCGGCGCGATGATGAATCTCACTGCACGGACAGGCGGATCTGTGGTGCTCATAAAAGTGACGCCCTGTCGGCAGGACGACAAACCAGCCGTTGCCATGACGACCAGCAGCAGCAGCAACAACTTACAGGTATCAACGAAACATCTGTTGTTATGCGTGCGTACCGAGTTTTAGCGGGTAACCGGTTTTAATATCCGTTAGTCACCCATACACCTCGGTGGCGCCAAATACCCGTTTGATTTTTGTAAATGCATGAGATTCACAGAAGGTCGCTATTCTTGTGTTTTACGTTTATTTAAAGTAACACACTTTCATGTATCATGTCTGTTTCCACTGATTTTTCATTGCCTTCATAATTTCACTCGGCAAAGTGGAATCTCATTTAATTGGCGCGGCGTGGGGAATGGGGCGACAGACGCAGATTGTTCGTGCTCACCTCGAGTCTAATGAAGCTTAAACGTTCAGTTTAACATGCTGAACACCGAGACAATCGTTATGCAGTAAACCGATTACTTTCGGTTTGATTGCCTGGCTGAACTCGAATTGATGTTTCGTCTGAAGGTGCCTAAATAATAAAAATTAGCTGCAACAGGAAGCGAATAAATAGCCTGAGGCCTATACCTCTTTGCATTATTTTCACCGGTAGCCTTGCGGGTGCGTGTGATGACGTGATCGTGATCCATTGTCAGCGAGTGTCATATCTTTACAGCATTCGTCTTAGGATTCGATGAGAAGTTGCATTGCAATAATTTCATTCCGTTACAGTTGATTGTGGGTGTGTGCGTGTGTGTGTGTGGCATACAGAAGGTGGTCAGACGCGATCGACATGGCACGGCAGCAGCAAAGCGTCCTACGTCCATCAACATTCCGTAAGTTAATACATCACTCACTAGATC
>Ga0209671_1003093_pt1 | contig 15794 bp, 2 predicted proteins | sample WorMetHERISLAND2_2_FD_187401 | JGI IMG/M metagenome (GOLD analysis project Ga0209671, IMG submission 187401) | Marine gutless worms symbiont microbial communities from Max Planck institute for Marine Microbiology, Germany - Olavius geniculatus... | ecosystem: Host-associated > Annelida >...
CACGCTTCATCTGTACTGCGGGAATCCAGGACATAACCCCCTTCCCCCGGACAAAATTACCCAGTATAATACTGACGGGCACTAAAAACAGCTGACAATGACTTTGGTGTAGGCTACTATTGCTACGTTTTCTTTATTTTTTTACCTTGCGTAAGATTTTAATTACACGTAGGGGCCTATACAGAAAAAATGTATTGTTGCATTTTGAAACTGTTCCCAGTAATAATCTTCTGTAGCCAGGCGGGGGATTTTGTCCAGTCCCTAAACAAATCGTTTCCAGAGATGAAAGCGGCAGGGAGCATGGACCACATATGAAACAACGGACTATGTCTTCTTCGCTGCCCTATTCAGTACAAGCGATAAATGTGAATTGCAGACACTGACCTCATGCATGGCTGTATACAGAATAGAAACTCGCACGGGGCGCTGATATCGCGAGACTTGACAACGCGGTACCAGATCACAAGTTGAGCAAAAAGACCCTTTTAACAGCGAGCATAAATATGAAGTAGGCCTACTTGCAGGATGGCGGCAAGTACCTGACCCTTAAGTACGAGTACAAGTACATGTACCAGGTACTACATTTCTGCTATATGTGTATTTCATGTGGAAGTTGGAGTGCTGCGGCATCGACAGCTACAAAGATTTTTTCGATGGCCACAGATTGGACGAACAATTACACGTTTCCGGAACAGAAACAGCCGATCAAGCTGATGACGCCTCTAGTGCATGTGCTGCAAGAACGACAGATTTGAGTTGACGTTCGCCGAGCAGTCAAACGACGGTAACTCAAACTAAACGCGTGTCACAATTTATTCAATGTTGAACTGACTGGAATCAAAGTTAATTCTATGCGTCATTTGGCCTTACTTCACGTTGTCAGAAACGTTGTGAAACATTAAAACGCTACAGTAAGACTGATACTTAAACAATAAAACAAGTCTCGCGATGTCCACCCTTGTGAGCTGGTGCTACGTTGTCCATTCTCGCGATGTCGGGTCTCGCGATTTCAGTCGCCCCCTCGCATGTTCGAATGATGACTACCAGACATTCGTTCATATTACCAGGCAGATAAATCGAGAAAATAACAGTAGTAATTTTTTCCTACAGTTTGTTTGGTTCACGTATATAAAGTTATCTCCATTTTATTGCCTGTGATCTGGTCTGACATTCTGTGATCCATAATCCCCGTTCGGTTCCGTTTGTCTTCGACAGTTTTTTTAGTCTTCGAAAGTTATTCCAACATAAAAATAATAATTGATTCAGTTTGTGTTTGCATCGTTTTTTATTATTTAATTGGTTACTATGAAGGGACGTCACAAATATAATAATAAATTTAAGCGATGATCTACAAGCATGCAAAGAGAGGCCACATTTGACTGTATTTATCAAGGATGTTCTATTAATTAATGAATATTCAACGTCTTTGGTATTTATATTTAACATTTTTCTAATGCGGTATCTTGAGCCAGTGCTAAGTAAGTTACTAAATTTATACAGTTCACACTGTCGCCGAATCTATGCGCAAGCGCCAGATGTTTCGCAGAACAACTGCGCATGTAGTTGTTTCAGAGGACATTTTTAATACAGACGGCTACAGCGATCAACCTGCAGTGTACTATCGATTGTTGCACGACACTCAGGCATATTCGACATATTCGCAGACATATTCGATTCTTGTAGCTGTATACGTCCTAGTGATGGGTTTCTGCGCTTGCTGATCGATACCGGCTAGCTACTTGAGTAGAGAGACCAGCCATCTGGACTGGATCAAGATGTGTTCATATTACGTCAATTTGGCGCAGAAATGCGGCCGCCAATTCGAGAAGACTTCTGTGCTGAGACAGGCGGCCTTGCCACTTGCCACGCCACCAGAGTGATCATCCCGTCTGCGTTAAGGTTACTGATATATGGCATATCATATATACAGCGATTATTTGTTACCAGAATTGTACAACGTTTTCGGGACCGGCGCTTGTTGTGGCATTGTGCCGTTATGGGGACTAATGGTGCTCACGCACGTGCCATAAAATAAAACACAATGTAAAACAACTTTTGTTTTATCGCAGTATGCGCGAACCATCGCCGTGAATTACAGACTCTAAGTTTGTAACCCCACGTTTCGCTCTGTGATACAGTAACTTGAGTCGGCTGCGACTCATAGTCACAGGGCTGTTAGCGGACAATAAGCGCGTTTTTTTACTTCCGAATGCGATACTTGGCTGTGGTGCGTCAGTCAGACGATATAGACGCGAGGAGGAAGCCACGAAGACTGCGGTTTTGATCGTACCGAGCGCGGTTATGTTTTGACGTGCTAATAACCTGCAGCCTATAGTAGTTGATCTTTCTCGGAGGTAGCCACTTCTCTGCTGTCGAGCGAGGCTGCTGCGCAGACGCCCGCCAGCGTTTATCTATGCTGCACGAGGCAATAGATCAACTATATGTGTTAGACCTCACACGTTGTTGTGACAGGCAAAACACACAGCGGTAAACGAAACGCTGACGAATTAGTGATTGACCGTGGCGCTGCGGTCATATATGCTACTGATCACATCAGTGGCGGCGCCAGAAATTTTCAGTTGGGTCTTGAGGGCTATCGCTGCAGCCCGGACACGAAACGAGCGTGCGTAGGGGTCTAGGCAAAGTTCCCCAAAGCTAAAAGCTTTTTCACTTTTGAGTGACTAAAGGGATAAGACAAATTTGTCTCCAAAAAATTTTGCGAAGTTAAATTTTCGACGAATACCACAGATATCTACTTGTGACAATCACGCGCCAAGCGTCTGACTTAAGTTCTTCAAAGCTTTATGTCTTGCCGATAGGTTAATCAGTTTCAATGCACAGCGCAAGTGTACAGCTTCCGCATTTAGACTCACGTAAACTCCCCCCTTCTCTCTCTCTCTCTCCCTGAAAAATGTGTTTACAAGTCTATAATCGTACAAAGCGGCGCAAAATACGACATGTGAGCTGCGAAAACTTTGATGGATCGTGGACGTGTCTGCAGCGGATCGGCGGCAGCGTTTGTAGCGGCATCCATCAGAGACTGAGAGAGAGGTTAAGACTTGAGACGCAGAACGGCGTGAGGTCGATTCTTGACTAGCATCAGGTGTGGTCGGGTTGCTGTATCTCGCCCATGCGTCGGTCTGTCGGGATGTTCAAGACGGGGGGGGGGCGTATTGAGCAGGTGAGAATGACGGCTTATCAAGGTGGAGCTAGCGCTGACTGGCCGTCTGTCTAACCGCTAGCTTATAGTAAACTGCAGAAGCAAGCACTATACAGGCCGACTTGGGTCGATGATGGAGTTGGTGAAGCTGTCCAAATTTCTATCCCGAATTCCACATACCAATTCTTGAAGGGGGGATAAGTGCAGCGTGTGGCTTATCCATCGAACAATTTTCGGTGTCATGCTCCCTGGCCTACCCAGCGGCGTTTATCCAAATTTATTTTTTGGTGAGATTTTTTGAGGACAAACTATATGTACTCACTCACATTTTGCCCCGATATATTTTTTCTACAAGAGCAAAGGGACCGTCTTCCTTCGCTCTTTTCATGCAGGGATAGACACCTCTTGGTCTATCGATCATCGATGGCGCCCCAGTGGCGTGGATAGCATTTTCTTGTGCTGACTTAAAGCGGTTCGTAGCGGCAAGGGTGTCAGTGGTGGATAGTAGTACGCGTAAAACTGAACCGAAGATCGCGTAATGCGACTTGACTGAAGACCGAGCGGTCGAGGTTGTTGCTGCTGCTGCTGCTGTACCGTCGTAACGTCGCCGGTGCGCCATCGAGTCGTGCTCTGGTAACTCGCAGACTGTGAGACTAGATAGTACTCTTCATTTGGGTTGGAGTGAGATGATTTGGAAGTCCACGATTTGAATGGTGAATCAGCTACAACGTAACAACGTGCGTCAGTGGATAGGAGGAAACCGATTTTGCTTTAAACGCTCTTCCGTGATTTCTTAAGTTATCGTGAACATCTCTTCTGTTGGAAATTTGCAGTTGTAGGTCGGAGAATTGCAACTTTACTTTCTTAATCCACTGCGTTGTTGAGGAGGGAGCTAGAGCAGTCTGAGCAAGGAGGTCTAAACCCGACCTTAGCCTTCTCAAAGCGGTTATGGACAATCGCAACGGCGATTTCTCCTGGTCTAGATTTCAGATCTAGCTGCTGTATCTCTGCTATTACCTATACCTGGGACAAACGTGTCATGGCGTCCTATCCTATCAGCGTTTCACCACCTTTCCCTCATAGGGCACGGATATATACAGAGCGACGTAACTGAGCTGAACTGAACTGAACTGACATGGTTTAGTTTTTGACGAACTGACCAATGGGCAAGGAGTAATGCATGCATTAGAGTAGGCACCGTCTAACGGCGTCGGTGGCCTACGTGTCCACGCTCACGTATGCGTTAACCAATGACCAATGGGCTACGCGCCTTTAGCCATACAAACTATCAAGTTGTCTCACTACAGAGACCGGCGCAGGAGACCAAAGCTTCTCGGCGTCGCACTGGCGACTGCGGTGCGCCTGCGGTACTGCGTCTGGACAGCGTCACGTGATGTTACGATGACGTCACGCACTATGACGTCACGGCGAGCGGTCGATGAGGCCCCGGATGTGACGATAATCAGCAACAACGGCTAGAGACTAGAAACTAAAGCGAGTGCTTGGTAGAGAGCAAGACCGCCGACGAAGCGACGACTTCATGCCTTTACCCATTATAAATGTACAAAACAGCAAATATTACAAAAGGTGATATTGCCCGCATCACACTGACTGTGTGTCAATGTGATGCTGAATAATATCACCTTTTGTAATTTTTGCTGTTTTCCATGTGCAAGTCCTTAAATGTTGCCATTAACAAGTGTATAAACTTATGTTTTGTACATTTATATTTGCTGTTTTATTAGTGAAAAACGTTTTTCTACAGTTGATCAGTTACGGAGATATTTGGCCATAGATATTCTACAGCCACGACCTTTACCGTTTGGGGTCACGTGATATTCAAATAGCAACAAGAGTAGGTTGTGGTGGAATTAGATTGGCCTAGTTTAATAGCCCGTCCCTCAAAGGCCATATTAGACGCAAAGATCTTGAAAATATCTGTAGCAGAAACCAAGCTATAGCTCATTTTGTTTCAGATTTCGTTGCCATGGCAACCAGGGAAAGTCAGGGCAAAATTTCATTGGCAGCATTTGATGGCCCAACTCTGAACCCCCCTATAGACGCAAAGTTCTCGCAGATATCTCTAGCAGAATCCGAGTTATAGCTCATTTTGTCCCAAATTTTGTTGCCGTGGCAACCAGGAAGAGTCAAGGGTAAATTTGAATGACACGGTTAGATTGGCCATCCCCAAAAACATTTTATAGAATCAAAAATTACGACTCTAACTTATACACAGCCGGAGTTATGACCGTTTAAAGAATTGTTTAATTTTCACCATAGGCACCACTGTAATTTTTTCGAATTTTTCCAATCAATACGTTAAATATTAAATTTTAACTTTTTAACTCCAAAAGGTTTGCACCTTGCGTGAGGCCGCGTCGTTTGAGCTATCGCGCGTAAAAATTTCCTAAGGGGTCTGACCTGTAGGTGCGTGGAAGAAAAAAAAGGTATATAGAAAAATTTTTGGCGTATATTTCACATATTTGCCGAGAAACCCCCTTGGTCAGATTTACATAAAATTGTACATGAGAGGTCATCTAGTTGACTTAATCAATTTTGCTAAATTTTATCTCAACCAGATCAGGGGTTTTAATTCTGTGGGGTCGAATTTTTACGCGCGAGAGCTAGCATAGCTATAGTGCATATTAGCTATGGTAATTCTGTCTTGCTGTCTGTCACAACCCGGTACCGATCGGAGCCCAGGTGAGATAGAGACTTCTGGCTTAGAGTTTCTAGTATTCTGTGACAAAATTTCATGCTACTGGGTGAAGGGGTCCCCACGAACGAGGGGAGAAAGAGGGGCACCCTCTCCTTTAAAAAGGCGTTATTATAGCGTTGTTGGCTCGTCTAACGTGACAAGAAATCTGAGCTAATGCTTAAGAGACGCGGGAGAGACTATAGCAGTTCCTGTTCGCAGGTAATCGTAATCTATCTCCATCCATTTCGTCGCAAGTCATGCTCCTGCAGCGAAAAATCGGCAAAAATTCATGAAAAACCCCTTTTAGGGTTCAAGGTCAATCAAGGTATCACTGTTGAGAATTTTAAGAAGCTTGTCGCCAGTGCTTGTTATGTTAAGCAGCATATCTGTGCCTATCTGCAACCATTTTCACATTAGACAAGCCACCAGTGGATGAATAACCACTTTTAAGAGGGTAACCCTTCTTTGACACCCGTGTGCGCAAGCCTCCTTGAACCTAGAGGGTCCGGACTTAAATTGCTAAAATTTACATTCAATGGTGAAAATTTCATACGCGGGTTGCTTTGGTCTATCTCCAGCCATTTCGGCGCAATTTGCTCTTGAAATGCGTGTCGCGGTTCAAAATCGCGAAAAATTCACTAAAACCCCCTATTTTGGAGCTCAAAGTCATTAAAGGTCATCGATTTTGACATTTCTAAGAAGCTCGTCGCCAGTGATTGTTACGATTAGCAGCATGTCTGTGCCTATCTTCAACCATTTTCACGTTAGACGAGCCAATAACTGTAGAATAACGCCTTTTCAAAGGGGGGTGCTCCTTTTTCTCCCTCTTGTTCGTGGGACCCCCTTTACTCAGTGGCATGAAATTTTGTCACAAAATACTAGAAACTCTAAGCCATCATAGGTGAAAACCAGAAGTCTCTGTCTCACCTGGTCTCCGATCGGTACCGGGTTGTGACAGACACTAAGACAGAATTACCATAGCTAATACGCGCTATAGCTCTATGCTAGCTCTCGCGCGTAAAAATGGTTGCAGATTCTGCTTATTATAACAAGCACTGGCGACGAGCTTCTTAGTAATGTCAACATCGATGACCTTGAATAACCTTGAACTCTAAAAATATTGATTTTAAGTGATTTTTGGCTGCAAAAGCGTGAATTGCGATAAAATGGATGGAGATAGACCATGTACCTGCAAACAGGAACTACCATAGGCTCTCGCGCGTCTCATGAGCATTAGCTCAGATTTCTTGTTGGCTTTCTCATAGGAAAAAGCAGTCGCCGTTAACACATGGCTTGAACTACCGTTCAGTTTTTGACAGTCACTGCGATTATTTGCTTTTCTGCGTCTGCTACTATTCAACTTTATTCACCATATAATGGTAACAAAGACAAAAAAAACATAAACATAATGGCAAAGAAATGCTGCTCTCGACACAATAAATTGATCCACAGCTCGATATATTTGCACTTTGATTTTTTTGTACGTACGTTATTATTTCAAATCACGGTTATTTTAAATTTACGCTAAATATTTGACGTTTATTCAAAATGGTTAAACAAAAACGTTTATAAACGTTTAGGCCTATTAGGTTTACACAGTATAAATACGACATAAGTCTTACATGTTACGCCACTCAGCAGCTTCTGTAGCAGCTTTACAGTTGCTGAATCAGCTGTCAGCATCTTTCTGTTTGACTGATGGTCCGGTCGTCTTATAGTCGGACGAAAGAGATTGACCGGCAGCTTGTTGACGTCGCGTTAACTGATTGCGATGGATGCGTCGTCGACCTGCTGCTGAGCTGAGCCGAGCGCGTGATTCAATCTTAACGAACCAACGACCGAATTACCGACCGAACGACCGGTTCTCGTCCGTTCCCATGACGAGTGTATGCGGCTTTATGGGTGTCTGCGGGCGCGTAGACAACCCCGCCAAGATTGTGAAGCATCTATTGCTACATGTATGCAGCTGCAACGTCGACGACGATGTCTGATCGGACCCATCGTGTCAATCGTGCCTCACCTGTCATTAGGTTGTCAATACAAATGACGGACGAAGATAAAAACAATATTGTAGAGTCTGCAATACGGGTTTTGCAGTCGGACAGTTGACGAGAATAAGGCGCATGCATATAAGTGTTGTATAACCCGAATAGACGTGCCTATGCTTATGAACGTGATTAAGTATTTGCATTTTTCATGAAACCGTTACTATGACTAAAACAAAGATTACACTTAAAACTAACTCCTAACGCATCACGTTCTATTGGCTGTGAAAGAAGGCGATTAACCAAATATAGACTTGGTTTTTCTCTTATTGTATTTGATAGGCTACAACTGTCACTCTGAATAGTTCGAGTATATGAGCTGATATTACTTTTTTAACGTATATCGATATCGCGTTACACCTCGTTCACATATAGTGCCACATTTTGACACGTTACTGCGAAACAACCTCAAATGGCCACCCAACGCGTGGGTTTTAAAGCCCTAGTCACATGATACAGTACTCTTACAGGAATACTTTAGCATGCTGTGACAAGGCATTGTGTGCACCGAGTCTGAAAGATTACCGGCGTAACTGCTTCGTTTTGCTTTCTTGCAGAGCCGAATAGTTATTATAGCGTTTCATAATTCGAAATCAATTTGTCATACATAAGAGAAGATTTAACGATAATTTGGCGCCTCTGATTCGTTCATATTTTATAACTGTTTGTATGATTTTGACTTCATTTTACTTTGGCATGGTTATTTTTGGATTAGGCCTATTTTTAGCAAAGTCGCAGCCAATAGAACGTGATGCGTTAGAAGTTAGTTTGAGGTGTAATCTTTGTTTTTGGTCATAGTAACGGTTTCATGGAAAATGCAAATACTTAATCACGTTCATAAGCATAGGCACGTCTATTCGGGTTATACACACTGCACTTATATGCATTGTCGTGGACTTTCGTATCGTACCGACTATAGATACAGGAAGGTCAACTTTTTGATAATTTAATCAAATTTTCAAAAATCACTAAATGTACAGTCAGATGTAGAACTATATAGAAATACGTTCTGTGGTACGAGGTACCTGTCCCATTGCCACGACATCATCAGACAGCCCGAGCCTAAAAATAGGGGGTAGGTGCAAACAGCGCGCAATTATCTTTTACAAGGACCGAGTTATACCGCTTTGAAGTCCCCATAGGCTGTAATGCATTTTTTTTAAATTTGGGGGAAAATAGGGGAAGGAGGTATCAGATTTTTATCCCAAACAAACTCCATTTTACTTTTCGGGGCCGAATCACTGTGCAAAATTTCATCAAAATCGAATCAAAATTGCGGCCGTAGGAGTGTTTACAGACAGACTGACAGAATGACATAAGTGATTTTATAATCTGTTCTATGCTATGCCGTAGCAATTGGACAGATAATTTCATTTTATATGACTCAATTGTGGTGCTTTTATGTTATTTAGTTGAGACTTATATTGGTAGCTACGTGTTTTGATACACTTGCTTGTGTTTTTTAATTTTTCTCTCACCTTTGTTTTGTATTTTACGTGATTTTAGTGTAGCAAACACCGATTGCTTTTATTGTCTTAGAACTGTCTGGGTGGTGGACGGACACATTTGGCGAGTCGTTTACTCAGAGCGATTAATCTTTGCGTCAATGTTTACGCGACTGGAGCGCTTGATGCCAGTGAGTAATGGTGTCTGTGCTCCTGCGGGATTCCGTTTCGCCAGGATTCTCTTCTGCTAATTCCTGCATGGCCATCAATCCTGGGCACCTCATAGCCGCTCTGTTTATTTCTCAATTTACGCCACTGCATTTCGCGCTTGTGGATTTGCAGCGCCTTAAATAAATTAAGCTCCGCCGCGGCGGCGACGGTCTTTGGCGACAAGCGCCTGTGTCTGAGCGCACGGCGCGGCGAGTGTCATGGTGCAGCCTCGGCCTAGAGACGATTGTTTGGGTATAATGTCTCGGACCGTGGGTTTTCCAGTTTCTTGGAGTGTCAGTGAACGTGTTTCGTACCGCTCATACCTGACGCTCGCTGCGTGCTGACGTTGTAGGCGGCGGGGCCACTCACCCGCCGATAATCCACATTTTGACAACGATAATGAAATAAATCGTTAATGAAATCAACTTTTTTACGTTGCAGCCATTCCAGTAGCTGGATTACATAAAATGCTAGGTAAAAATAAAAAAAGATAAACAATGTAATTAGATCTAAGTAGAAGTGTAAAAGCAATACGGTAGAAACGACATTGCATAACGTGTTTGTGTTTTGGATAATTCATATGGACGACTATGGCGCAGATACATGCGATTTAAAGATCACGTCGCTTCATTGGTATCAAATGTGCCAGACAACTGTCTGTCAGGGTGTGTGACACTGGCATAGTCACGATCTGGTTATGTCCCCTGCCCAGAAAATTTGTCGATTTTTTGCGCAGAAAATAAAGCGTTTTGATGCGTTTTTTCACTACTTTGAGTAACTGAGTAGGCTTCTAGAGAAGGCACGTGCCGCAGTGCCCCCACTCCTTTATGGCTACGTCGGTGGTGTGTAATCTGTTGAAAATATGTTTTGTTAAAGACGCTGCACGAAGGGATCAAAGGAGAAAACCCGCATTACGCGACACAGTTCCGTCGCTCGTCTGTCTGTTGACGGACTGATCTTCAGGTCCGTGACTGATCGGCTCGACAGACAGACCATTGATTATTTATGCACCAAACTACGTGAGCGCCGAACGAACTGAGTCATCGACGACGAGGAATGAGGATTATACTTCCATTTCAGTCTGGACACCGACCGTTTCGTCTCCGTCATCTGGAAGAGTGACCACCATGGACAGCCCGCCCACCGGGTCAACAATTTTACGCGGCACTAATCTTTCCAGCAGAGTCCCATTGGGACGCGAGGAATCCTTAAACGACCGTGGCAGACGTCCGTATCGTCGTCTTCGTCGTGGTGGTCGTGGAAGTTTTGTCTATCTGGTCGAGCGCTTAAGTTGCGTTTATTGTCGGCGAGGTCACGAAACTAAACGGATGGAAGAACGTCTGTGCGTACGCGTACGGTGGTCGTTTGTACGCTAGAAGGTCGTCGCTGGTAGGTTTAACTGCGTACCGGTTTAACAGAGCGTAACAACTCGGCGCGCTTGGCGTTGATCGTCCATTGCAGACCGAATCCCATCGGCAGAGGCGGATTTAGGCATGTTTCGCATGCATGTTCGTCCGAACAGAAGGGGCCACACAAAAAAGGGGCTACACAGAGGCCACAGAATGTCGGAAAGCAGCGCAACATTTACTAGCCTGCGGGGCATTATTATGCTGTGTTGCGATATTTGAGGTTTATTTGGTGCAACACAACACTCTCTGGTTTGGGAGGAAGGGCCGCATTGCGAAATTTCCGACTTTACAGTTATAACCCTGAATTCTTGGTAAGTTTTGTGTACAGTTACGTCAGAAAATTTATGCGATGGTCCCCTTTCGCATTTTTACGAAACACGGCCTAATCAGGTTTGAATCCAGCTCTGCCCATTAGCTGTGTCTCCCGTGAGTATAAACCCTATACTTTCGTAGATATTTTACAAAAGCCGACCATCGCAACGCGTCATGAGGTTCGTGACTATCTTTCCACATTCGTGCCGTGTCCTCTGTGCTGCATAAATTTTGATTTCGCTATTGTGCTATCGTGTATTACCTGGCGGCGGTTTACCTGTTTGAGTTAGAGATGGGCTAATCTCGTCAGCATTGTACTGTAATCATGCCCACGTTCGTACAAAGGGTAGAGGTTCGAACGATGCGAACTGAAACTAAAAGTATCTACCGGTTGCATCGTCTTCTATCTGTACCACTTAAAGACTATACACTATTGTCTATATTCTATAACTCTTGATGAGAATGGTAAGCCATCTCCGAGCTACGGAGCGTCTCCTGCCATATGGAATCACACAGCTTTACCTGCCACCCAACACGGGTGAACGCCCCCCCCCTTTAACCCCAGCCAGACAGATTGGTACTCGATTTACCTACACAGGAGGAATGGAAGGCTGAGTTGATCTTGGCGGTTGATTATGTGCTGCTGCTGTGGTGGTAGTTAACTTGTCTGCAGACAGTCACCCGGCCAAGTAGTAACCACTAAATAGAGATCTGACCGTGATTGGGAGTTGAACCCACGATCTCTTGATCCTAAGCCCAACGTCTTAACTGTTACGCCAGCAAGCCACACACTTAGGCTTATCACGGCGTTCACAGACGGCAGTCGTAAGTAGCCTAGTGTGCAGGTCTTTATGGACCGGGTAGCACGCGTCATCGGGCGAGCAGCTCAGCGGTAGGCCCATCGTGTAAATCTGCCGCTGTCCTTATTATGACTCCCTAACCATTGATGTGCGGTGTCAGCATATACAATTATATATACACGTACGTGTCGTTGCACGCACCGACCGGGGAATACTCACGGGTGCCGCGACTTTGACGCCACCGGGACTTGCAGCTCTAAGTCGCGTACAGAGCGATGCATATTTTACACAATAGACCGTGTTGAAAATATCGCTGCAGTTTTTGTTTGCTTTCAAAGTTTCACTGAAGCAAAACTGTTTGCATCTAGTCTTTTGTGCTGCGGTATTTACACTTTAGTTTATTTCCCATGTGTCAGTTTGTGTCACGAAGTGAAGTTGCATAAAATAATCTTGAAATAATTCGCCGTCTCTGCTTTTCGTCAGAAGCATACTAGAAGCATGGATTACTAGTCTATCTGGCTGGGGTTAAAGCGGGGCGCGTTCACCTGTGTCGGGTGGCAGGCAACACTGTGTGATCCCATACGGCGGGTGACGCCCCGCAGTTCTGAGATGGGTTTTATATGAACAGCCATAGAAGTTCTTAGGCATTTTAGGCCATTATTATCGTGTAAATCTGCCTATTGCCGGGATCCCTGCTGGGATAACGGTGAGTGAGGCCTATTGCACTTGACTCCAGTGTATCATTCACCGTCGGGGTCCCGGTCTGAATGAACCTGAATGGATCCCGGCCGGTTTTTTTTTGGTTCCAGCCAATCAGACATTAGTTGTCTATGGATAGCCACGCCTCTAGTGCAAGTGCATTGAACATACAATAAACGGAGATAGTTAAGTGAAGGAAATAGAATTTTAGGACTACTTATTCTGATGTCCCTATCTGAACTTGGTTGACATGCGTCTGCCAAGTTTCTAGTTTTTTCGTTGTTGCCTTTTTGTTTCCGACTTATTTCCATATCCATTTTCGTTAGTAGGCTATACGCTTTAGCGCTGACTTGTAGATTAGCTTATAGCAGCACATTCTGTAGCTAGCTATAAAGTTGACCTTCGTAGGCTCATAGTGGCTATAATAATACCGAGTGAGTGACAGGCTTAGTGACCGCCCTCAAATTTTCCCCGCCGGGGATAAAAAAAATCCCGGCCGGGATCCCGGTAAGTGGGGCCGCTGCATAATCGTCACACTCAGCGAATGCAAGCAGTAAAACTTCTCCCGTACTCTCACGGTTGCGCGGTTGGCCTATAGCGCGCTGCGAGCGCTGGAATTAACAACGGCGATCCATACGACGACCCGCGAGGACACCCGTGCGGCGCGCCGTCACGCTGTCTATCGTTAGTGACTGACTGATACGAATACGATGACGTCGGAATTCAACGACGACGAAGTCTTGACAAGTGACGTCTTGTGACCAGGCGCGCCGCGATGACATGTTTACGGAATTTAACGACCGAGGGCCAGTGGGGAGCCTCAGCTCGCGGGCCGCCGGTGCAGCTTTTTAGCAGCGGGCAGCCAGTCGGTTGTGATGGCAACACCCTGGGCATATTGTCATGAATGACGTCGGTGCATGACACCGCATGCTCTAACCCACCGCACTCCGCAGTGCGTTATAGTATGGTATAGCATAGCAGCTCTATAGCTCTAATAGCTGCGAGTTATACTCACTCAGCACCGAGCAGCAGTCGTCACTACACGGCGACGAGTAGTTATAGTTAGTTTGTCGCGTGGCATCGATATGACGCAAGTTACTCCAGACCCGCTGCGACGACGGCGACGACTCAGCTGATTATGTCAATCATTCACTGTGATTGGCGGCTGGGCCTGCCATGCGGCTGAGGTATGCGCTCAAAACTAGTGGTATAGCATTTATTAAACAGATGTAAGTGTAGGTTAACGCTATATAGTCTTGTGTGTTACGTCACGGACAGATCTCTGTTATGACAGCAGATCAGCTTTTCTATTAGTATTTGATATTCGTCGTGGATGTTCTGATTGAAAGGTATCGTTTAAGTACATCTGTTATGTGGATTATTTGTAAATATATTTACTACTGATGTGGGCAGCGGATTACTTGCTGTTTAGTTAATCTGTGTTTTCTCCGTCCTACTGTCTCATATACCCCGTTTACACGACGAAGCTGCACGACGAGCGCTCGTGGAGCCAGCTTCGTCGTGTAGACGGGATATTAATTGCAATCCAACACTTTGCTGCAGTGATTTCTAGTTAAGTTGATTGATTTATTAGTTAATTGAACCGGCCGTCGTAGTACTCGCGGCGGCCTACAATGTATGTATCGTGGGCTTAAATAACACAAATGACGTACTTGGTAGGCGTGCTGCGTAAATTTCGAACTATCCGGCTTAATTTTGGAATTTGAAAGTAGCAGCGTTAGCTTGTCTCAGTGGATCATTGGCTTAGTGCGTGCTAAGCCCAAACAGTTTCGGTCGAGCGGAGTTCATCCATTAGCGTGCATCCTTATACACTTCATAGTTCAGCCCGCATCCCGATGGATGTATTGGCCATGCACACGTTGACGCCATTCTGCTCTGTCTGCCGTTAGATTAACTTCTCGGACAGGCAAGTGGGTTTGACAAGGACCTCTATTAACGCGTGGCCACTAGCACATCTGAAGCTACGGCGTTACGTAGCTTTGTGTTCAGAGCGACAGAAATGGAGCGAACTGTTCTGCTGTTAAAGTTTGCGCTGCGGCTTTTTTCCAGTTTATTTACAGATATGCATGTTTGTTATTTATTTATTATTTTGTCGAACTCTTTAGATTATCGGCATTGCCATATTTGACTGAGGTTGTGTAGAGATTTAAGCTTATTCCCACGCGATTCGTGTACATTTAAGTTTATAGACTGCGCACTGTTAACAATAAAATACGTGTATATGCCCTATAGCCGTGGTTTCGGTATATAAGATTGCTGAGTAATGTTATGCGTTTACTGCAGTATAGGCTATATCAATGACAATTGTACGGTATTATGTACGCGTATCGCTTGTATATACGTACTCGGCATGCTTTCATATATTTCTATGAGCTGAGTTCATTATCGCACTGGCGATCTGAATAAGATGCTACTATACGCAGTGTATTTATGTACTGTCTGTATGCAGGCCAACTCAGTGTGCACTTGATGCGTAGACCTATAGTGCTGTGCGGTTGTATTAAATTACGATCGATTAGTTTTTCCTGGATTTAGAGTACTTACAGTATCGCAGACGCGCTTAATCGTAATTCCAATCAATGCCATTGCCATGCATAGTTCGATTAGTATGTATAATGCGTAGGCTATTTTTGAATCGTGTGTAATTTCGTATAATTTCGTATAAAGCCGTAGCTATACGCACCGATTTTCTCCTCCGTTGTATTGTCCGAGCTTCTCGGAAGAGGAAATCGGACACCTCGGAAGTGTCGGAGTTCTTCTTCCGAAATTCTGATGGGCGTCTTTTATAGCTGACACGCAAAAAATTGTCGGAGAAAGTCGGAAAGAATGAGCATATAACACAAATATTCTATTTCTTTGCGGTTTTAAACTGTAGAAAATTGGGCAAATTTACAGCGTCCAAATACCAAAAGTGCTTCAACTTCACGGGGGTTTTGCCCCCTGACCCGCTGACCATGGGCTCTGCTCCTGGATCCCGCTGGGGGCTCTGCCCCAG
>Ga0209671_1003094_pt1 | contig 15792 bp, 10 predicted proteins | sample WorMetHERISLAND2_2_FD_187401 | JGI IMG/M metagenome (GOLD analysis project Ga0209671, IMG submission 187401) | Marine gutless worms symbiont microbial communities from Max Planck institute for Marine Microbiology, Germany - Olavius geniculatus... | ecosystem: Host-associated > Annelida >...
CATGAAAAGTTTGGTGCGATTTCTGACAACTTCAAACTTTGATGGCGAATATCTCTAGAAGGGATGAAGATACTCAAAATTGGACAAGTACTTGATCAACTGCAATTTCTTTTGCATTGGATGAAAAAAGTGCGTTGAACTTTAGCCCAGTAACTTTAGAGATCTGACAGTCAAATCATACCCTCTTAAATCGACTTTTTTGGAATACCATATTGCGGCCCATTGGAGGTGCTGCACCCCCAATGTTTTACATGCCCTATGGAATGACCAAGTTGTGCTAGTGCACCCTAAGGGGTTCTTACAATTTTTACAATGTGGGTCAAAAATTTGCTCAAAATTCACTGTATTAGTCACAAGAACTTTTGAGCTAGGGGGAGTAGCCTCATGAAACTTTTCATGTGATGTGCTACTAGGTAGGGGTGATAACACACGTACAACTTTTGAGGGGCACTGCCTTCTTAAAATTTTGTAGGGCAAAAAATGTCTAAAATTTGGTGCAATTTACAGCATCTTTGACTTTGACCACAAATATTTCTGGAATGCATAGAGATATCGAAGTGGGGTAAATGGCGTTATCAACTGCAATCCCTCTCGGATTGAATGAAAGAAATTTGGTGAACTTTTGTCCATTAACACCAGAGATTACATGGCTAATGTTTGCCTACCTTATGTTAACAGTGCGTGTTTGGTGTATGCTAACGCATTTGATCTTGGGCCATATGACTTTGCTACCGGGGTAATTTTCACCCACTGAATTTCTCTTCAGTCGGACTTACAGCTCTGGGTGGACGCACGTTGGGCTTTGTGCGAAATTTCTACCTGAATATGAAACTAGATGAGTTAGCATTTGAAGTCTGTTGGCTATTTTTAATATGTTGTGGTTTTAAAAATGTATAGTCAGCACCACTTGCAATGCCTGAACCATTTCAACCTCAACCAAGCCAGTACCCAGGTCCTGGTGCACCACCCACTGCTTACCAAGGACCACCCACAACTTTTCCTCAGCCACCAGTGGTATGCAGACTGTTGTATTCTGCTGCTTTGAAACATTTTGCAGTGAGACCAGGTCCTAGATCTTAGTATCGGTATGGAAGAAGTTTAACATAGTCTGATTTTTTTATGACTGGTGATCATGGGTTTTATTTGTTGGCTTATCTTTTAGTGGACATATTCATGTGTGATATCTTCAGTTAGCTGACTGACCCGGGCTAAATTGTTCAGCAATTATTCGAAGTTAGTTCATTACATAAGTCAGCATCGAGATCTGGAACTTGAGATTTAAAAAAACAATAGTATTAAAATGGAAATCCTGTGTATGTTCAGTCAGCAAAACAGGCTAGGCAGTGCTAAAAAATCTACACTTGTGCGACTTAAGTAGAGGTCTGCTGGATGGCTCAGAATAGATTTCAGGAAATAAATTTCTACCTAGATTTCAAAAATTGAAATTTAGTACATCCTTTAATACAGAATAATTAATTTGCAGTCAAAGAATTTGACAAAGATTCAGCACAGTATGGGTTTGTTAGTGTTCATTTAGGTGTAGTCTGATAAGTTGTTGTTGCTGTGTTTGCAGAGCCAGTATTTACCATCTCAGCCCGGAGTATATCCACTTGGATATCATACCACCCAGCCGGCAGGCTATCCACCTGGCCCGGCCCCTGCACCTGGCTATCCACCAACCAATCTTCCTGGAGCAGCTTATCCACCGGGACCTGGAATGGGCTATCCACCCAACACCGTGGCTCCAGGATACCCTCCAGCCTCTGTACCTGGGAGCTATCCTGCTCCAGGGGTCTATCCACAGAGCCAGACTGGTGGAGCATATCAACCCACTCAGCAGCCTGGCTATCCTGCGTCATATCCTCCGCCAGGTGGCGCCTACACTGGGCCATCTGCACCACCTTTTTTCCCTCCGCGCTAATATTACTTAGATTATTTTAGTCATCCAAGTGCTTCTCTAGACTTTTTGACTATTTATTGAAGTTACACACATTATTGAAACAATTATTGTATTAGTTGTACACATTTAGTTTGCTTTTTTTGTCACATGCACAGCATGGTTTCCTGCAGTGTTTATTTTGTACATGTGTATTTTGGACCCTAAACATATTTATTCTATTTATTTGGGGCCAGCGTAATATGCCTATCAGGCTTTGTGAGAGGATTTGGTAGAAAGAATATGACAAAAATAGTACAATAAAATTGCAGATGTTGAGTTTATTACTGAGAAAAGTAAATGCTTTATTGCTGAAGTGGTAACTTTTCTCAAGATTACTCAGTTTCAGTACTGTTTTGACACTTATGTTCTTATAACATAAGAGCACTCGGCCTGTGCAATACAATCGTTTCGAAAAAAAATCTCCTGTGAGCACTTTGATTAACTCAAGAAAACATTTTGGTTAAACAAAAAAAGAATATAGTTCCATAACTGGGAAATTTTATTTCAGTTCATGAAGCTAAAGCACTGACTGGAAGTATTGTGCAGTCCATGGTTTATTTTTGTGCTTTTGTGGCAATTATTTCTGGTTCGGTTAAGTCATTGATTGCTGCATGTTTTCTACCGTCTGATTTGCACTGATGGGATGCATATTGTCTACAATAATATCAGTTGTGCAAGCACTGACAGAAGTGAACATATGCAGTGTAATGGAGCCTGTTGATATTTGCTTTTTTGCTGTTTTGCTCTTGCGATGTTGGCGAGTTGATTGTGATGATGTTAAAAGTTTACAGCAGTATGTTGAGATTATAAGTCTGTGTTGCTGTTGTTATGGTCATGCGAGTCTATTCAGGTGGAAGATAGCTAGAAGTAGCAGCTGTTGAAAAGTTTTATCTTTGGCAGCATCATGGGTAAAAAAAAGAAGGTGCGGCCGGAAGTTGCTATTTTTCCTGCAGACACTGCAGATTTCCGACAGAATTCTGACAGACACTTGAAGCAAAATTTTTACTGGAGATTTATGAGTCTTCAAAAATGTTAAATTCTAAATTTTAAATTTTAATTCTGTCCCTAAATTATCCAAAAATGTGAATTTTTCAGTCTCAAAATTTAAAGGGCCACAATGCCACTGGTTATTTTCTTAATGTAGTGGAAAAATATACACTGTTTCTGTATAGCTGGCTGTTTAAGTTCCAGTGATGATAGGCAGCGGCATTGTGGGTTACAAATTTTTAAGTTGTCCCAGGAAGTTACAATTTTCTGACACAGCTGCAAAGTGAAAATTTCCAGCATAGAAGATTATGTTTGTGGAAAATAGCAATTTTGCTACTATAAAGTCCCCTGAAAAGGGGATTTGCAACGTCGCCTTTTTGTATTTTTTGGAAGAACATTTTAAAACGGGCTTAACATTGGGGGAGATGAACAATCGTCTTCTTGTGACAGGTACCGTATGTGATATGGTTAATGTACTCGGGAGACAAAATTAAGGTTTTTTCATTCGAAGAACAAACTTTTACTTGGAAAGAATATTTTCAAATAGTTCTCCCGTTACACAACTCACAGCATGTCGTAGAAGTAACATCGGTCAACTATTTCAACTTGTCAAAGACGCGAGAGATTGACGTTTAGAAGCCGGAACCTTCGAACTTCGAAGCCAATTATCAGCCAAGTTCCAGGTCTACTTTCATAAAATAAAAAAAACTGAACAATGTCGAATGTAATATGCAAATATATATGATCTATAAAGGCTCTTAATTTAAATTATTCGACAAACGAAAACCTAAAATGTGAGTTTTGAGTTTCTTTACGCCGTTTTATAAAAATAAATGGATACGTTACGTTACACAAAATATCTGTGGGTGTGGCTCTCTAATAAGTAAAGGTATTTCGTTGGTTTTTTATTATTGATGTACTTTTTCAACGAACTTTAGATGTAATGGTGGTTTTAATTTATAAGTAGTTGTCTTTTTTGTTTGTTTTTTAATACGTCTGAAACGTTTCGAGTATTTTTCTGGTCGATCTCTGAATATAAACCGGCCACACCCCGTTGAACAAGTAAAATCGGCGAAACAGTATAATAACTTACCTGCAAATTTCCGATTTCACTCTCGTTAATCAATTGCCAAAGATGTCTAAAGTCCGAAAATGAAGAAACATTTATGATCGTTTCACGCTTTTCTAACTATTTTGCAACAAATCGTACATGTGCTTGCAATGCGATCTCCACATCACAGCTGTTTACTTCAAGCGTCTATCGACCGAGAACGATTGTGACACCGATCGTACTGGATTTTAGTTATTTTGATTGCAATTGAATGCGACTACAAACCCTAAACCTAGCCCTAACCCTGACCCTACTTTAACCCTAACCCTAAAACTGACCCTAATTCTACACCTAAGTCTGAAGATCTAAACATGGTCGTTCTCGTTTTTTAGATGCCCGCATGTTTACTTCGGATGTGTTTTAAGTTACGTTACGTTATATTAGCGGAAGTTTACGACTGCTATGACAGTCCAGTGCAATGTTTATGTTGATTTTGTGCGAAGTTATGTTGAAGTTGTTACAAGTTTGTCTTACTGTTACAGAAAGTTAATCGTTTCCAGCGCTCAAGCAAAACCTTTGACGAGAAACATTTTGAATGATTACTGATTGGTGTGATTACTACAAGATTTGTAGGTAAGTACACATCCAGTTTGGCCGTAAAATCTTTACAAGTAATTCTCTTATACTGTATTAGGCCTTTTTAATGAAAACATCTATTTTCGAATGACGACAACTGGAATAAGAGTGACTACAGTGCAAAAACTGACTACAGCTGTTTATGAGTGTCTGTAATAAACTGAAACATGACATTTGAGCTAATGCTCACGGGACGCGCGAAAGCCTATAACAGTTCCGGTTCGCAAACTGTCAGTCTATCTCCAGCCATTTCGTCGTGATTTTTACGGGGGTACCGCTCTTTGATGCCCTCGTGCGCAGGTTTCCTTGAACCTAGACAAAGGACTTCGTCTTAAATATTAGCCTAGAGCTATATTATATTACGGACAGCATAGAACTAGGCTACCTTGAACCTAGAAAATCGAGACTTGGACTGTCAAAATGTACGTTCAATGCTGAAAATTTTATACGCAGCTTGTCCATGTCTATCTTAATTGGTTTCAGCGCAGTTCGCTTTTGCAATGTGTCTCGCAGCCCGAAATCACCAAAAAATCCGTACAACCCCCTATTTAGGTCATTGAATTGGGCGCCAATTGCCTATTAGTGATTAATAGTAACCTAGTCCTTATCTCGCACTGTTACTGAAATACAGCAACTTATTGGCCAAAAATCGCAAATTTTGCCAACCCCCCTCTCATTTAGTGCCCTCGTTCAGGGTGACCCTCTTCGAATTTATGAAAAAGCTTTACGATTCCTGAAACTAGAGTCTTCCAGGCAGCCGACGGTGAAGATTTGGTGATCCTAGCTTGGACCGTTTTTGCCTGATCTACCCGTGTGACAGACAGACAGACAGATGGACAGAATTGCGATGGCTAAGACACGCTGAAAGCAATAGCTGCTTTCGCGCATAAAAAATGCTGCCTTTATAATGTCTGTCTTGCTTCCTTGTCATGTTTACAGACTGGTTAGTAGGTGCCAACAATAAGCTCTCTGCTAAGTAGTTTCCACTTTTGCCTATTCTGGTATGTTACTGGTAGTCTCAATTTGGTTCTCACATTTTCATATTTGGTACAACATAGCAAAAAGTGATTGTTTTTTGCAATTACCAAACATAATATTACATCACATACATCACGCTGTGCTTTGCGTAAGCATTAGGCATGCATTATTTCATTCAAGGTTATCATTTATTAAGGGAACACTCATCTCCATTGATTGTTTACAGATTTGATCAAAGCTGGAATACTAGTAACACAACAAAAAAGTATATTAAACAAAACTGACAACTACTGGAATAATGCAGTTGTGATAAGTAATTAACAGTTTATGCGATATATGATAATTTGTGGATAGATTACAGCTGTAGCACTGGTACTCTATGTGTATGTACAGAGCATAGTTGAGACTTGAAGCAGTTGTTGAAGCAGCAATGAGTTATCCTCCGTACGGTGCCCCTGGTGGATATCCACCACAAGGACAACCAGGATATCCGGTAGTGTGGCATTGTTTGATGGATATTTGATTGACTGATTGATTGGATTAATTTTTTAGTAATAGACAAAAGATTAAAGAGATAAGATGCAAATGGCTAATTGTGCAGGTCTTGTATGTTTCTGCTGTGTTTATTTATACAAAAAGACAATTTATGGTTAGTAAGTTTGCTGTAATTGTTCATCTGCATGTGTAATATTGCATCAGCTTTATTGAATGTTGGTATGGTGCATATCATGTGTATGGTGTGTTTTTTTGCACTGTATGGTAGCCTGGGCCTACGGGGCTGCCGGATCCCAATCAGCCTCCTTATCCAGGAATGGGAGGACCGCCAGGAGGCTATCCTCCACAACCAGCTGGCGTGAGTGAGAACTTTGTTATGTTAAGTAACAATGCATGCAGTTGGCTCATTGACATAACAAATAGTTGTCTGTCAGTAAGAAGAAATGCTGCTCCTATCACTGCCCATGTCAGTTAATAATGCTATTCAAATTTCCAGTATTCTAGGCACATCACTGCATAGGGAAAAGGGGAGGCAAATACCTGCCCCAAACTGTTTTATGTGTAATTTTAAAAAATTGTTTTTCATGTGTTACTCTGTGTCTACTGTTAATGTCTGGTGTTGGTCACGCAAACAGTGTGGCTGTGTATACATAGGAAATGCATTATAATTGTGTAACAGTAATGCAAGATTGCCAGACTGTTATTTTTTAATTTGTGTAATTGATGTATACTTTTTACGCACGAAAGCAGCTACTGCTTTCAGCGCGTCTTAGCCATCGCAGTTCTGTCCATTTGTCTGTCTGTCCGTCTCTCTGTCACACGGGTGGATCAGTCAAAAGCGGTGCAAGCTAGAATCACCAAATTTTCACCATCGGCTGCCTGGAAGACTCTAGTTTCAGGAACCATAAAGATTTTCCATAAATTCAAACGGGTCACCCTGAACGAGGGCTCTAAATGATGGGGGTGGGCAAAATTTGCAGTTTTTGGCCAATAACTCGCTGTATCTCAGTAACAGTGTGAGATAAGGCCTAGGTTACTATTAATCACTAATAGGAAGTCGTATACTGGCTTTCAATTGGCGCCGAATTTAGTGACCTTGAATGACCTTTAAACGCCAAAATAGGGGGTTTTATGGATTTTTTGGCGATTTCGGGCTGCAACACAAGTCTGTATCATTCACAACGAGGTGCCATGGTACTATCATTATGTGCACTTTGGCATGACTGTAATAAAGGTGTTGTATTTTATCCCAACTTCCTGCAAATCTAACTCAAACAGCGACAGATTTTCGTTGTACGATTTTGTTGTATTGTGAGTGCAATAATTTATTATTTATTACATTTCTGCTGCACAGTATTTGGTGAAACGGCTTGCATATCTTATACAGCATAATTTGTGACATTTTGTTCGATGGTGCTGCCATCTCGTTAATTGGTTTACAACGCCCAGCACTAACTAACGCTGATCGATGGCATTGATTGACTTGTTATATTTTTACTCGCAAAAGCAGCTACTGCTTTCATCGCGTCTTAGTCATCGCAATTCCGTCCGTCCGTCCGTCCGTCTGTTCGTCCATCCGTCCGTCCGTCACACGGGTGGATCAGTCAAAAGCGTTGCAACCTAGGATTACCAAATTTTCTCCATCAGCTGCACGGAACTCGTTATGCGATCCAGATAGAGAATTTGGTATTTTGTATATTAACTTAGCATGAACACCCCAATTTTCAGCTAATATACTGAACCGGAACTGCTATAGGCTTTCGCGCATCTCGTGAGCATTAGCTCAAATTTCTTGTTAAATTTCAGAATGTGGAAAAAAATTTGTGAGATGTGCTTCCCACACTAGGAAAAAATCAACAATCCTTTTTAAACTTGCGGTTTCAGCTGTTTCTTCCTGTACATTGTTGTCATTGTTTACATCGGTGTTGCTGTGTGGCATATTTAAAATACCTAACACTTTATGCTTAAACATGCACATTTATTTTAAAAGGCAATTTAGTTAAAGGTTGGAATATAGCTCTAGAAGATTGAACCCCTCACAGAGCTACAGAGCATCACCTGCCATATGGGATTACACAGTCTAACCTGCCACCCAACGCAGGTGAGTGCGCCCTGTTTTAACCCCAGCCAGATAGGCCGGTACTTGATTTACCTACCCAGAAGGATGGAAGGCTGAGTTGACCTAGGCGGCTGGTTACATAACAAGATGGTTTACCTGCCCGCAGGCAGTCACCCATCACTGTACTAACCCGGCTTAGCATACGGTAATTTCATTGATTGAAAGAAATGCGTTACTGCTACGCCAGGCCACCAGCAGTCATTTCTGTTAAATTAACTCAAGTTTAACATCATGCTATTCTTGTTCATTTCAGTTTCATGTTCATTACAACGTTTTCATCTGTTATGAGCTTTTCTTTTCTTCAGAAAAATTATTGGCCACAAGCTGTTAGTTGAGTGTTTTGATATCTTAATTGGTCTGAAAAGATTTGCTGTGTGTTTGTGTTTTTCCAGTACCCACCACAGCCAGCAGGAGGTTTTCCCAGTGGGCCCGGCTATCCACCTGCACCTGGAGGCTATCCACCAGCCCCAACTCCAGGTGGCTATCCGCCGGTACCAGGAGGTTATCCGCCAGCTCCGGGCAGCTATCCACCTGCTCCGGGCGGCTACCCATCTGCCCCAGGACAGGGTGCTTATCCACCTGGTACTGGAGGCTACCCGCCTGCCCCGGGCACCGGCGGCTACCCTCCTGCTGGAGGTCCAGGTCCAGGATATCAACCGCCTGCTGCTGGTTATCCACCGTCAGGGACGGCAGGGTATCCGCCGCCCAGTGGAGCTGGATATCAGGCTCCGGGAGGCTACCAGGCTGCTCCAGGTGGCTATCAGCCAGGTGGCTCCGCACCGACCACGGTCCATCCGCAAGCATCGCAGGCTACCGGCTATGCAGGGGCACAACCAGGAGTGGGAGGTGCCGGTTATCAGACTCAGCCAGTGCCGGCCGGTGCCTTGCCAACAGCACCAAAGGTTTGTTTGTTTGTCAGAATCTTTTTTCATTGAAACTATCTTTTGATTGATTTGATTTTTTTTTCAACTTTTGCAGCTATAGTTGTCAATTGTGTATTCATTGCATATTGTGTCCTCACCTCAGGACTTTGTGTCTGTTTGATAGCCGAATGTAGCTGTTGACTACAGTCATGATGATAAAAGAATGTTAGATAAAACTCTAGTTGTTGTTATTAAGGCTAGCTATTAATTGATTTTTGTAGCTCAGTGGTTTTTTGGCATCATTTGACATGAACAGTTTTGAACATCTGCACATGTGACTAGGTGACTTTCATCTGTTTTGCATAAAAATGATGTCTGGTGATCGAATTTAAAGGATAACTCTTAGGTAAAATCATACACTTTCATGCACATGCTTTATTTTTTTAAAGTTAAATTTCAGGTTACAGTAAACTGTTAGTTTTGCATGCCAGTTTTGCCAGATGCTTTTCTGTTTTTCTAGCCAAGTGTCAAAACACAAGAAGCACTTTCAGAAAGGAAGTTAAAACTTTGAATGTTGTAGAATTTGGAATTGTAATGTGTAATTAAGAATTGATATGGTAATCAGTTCTTTTTGGTCTTTGTTTAGCGGAGTAATTCATGTAGAGCAATGGCTGCTATTAGCTGTTATGCTTTGTACATTGTATTATCTGATTGTTTATAGCTGCATTTCAGTAGATATCTGTGTCATGTTGCTGTAATGAATTTTGCAGCATGACAGCTTGTACTGTATTAGTGCATTACCATTGCTGTTGATGTATAACATTATAACATAATGCAGTTTGCTGGTTTAGAGTCAAGGCACTGTGAAGCCGTATCCAGCATTTAATGTGGAGGAAGATTGTAAAGTGCTGCGGAAAGCCATGAAAGGCATAGGTATGCAGTGCTTGGGATTTACATATTTTGAAATGTTACATATATTGCAGTTTTTATTGGTGGTGTTAATTTGAAAACCTGGGAATTTTATGTACATTCTTGAAAATTTTTACCAGTATATATTTGCACCTGCAGTTTATGACACTATGCATATTTGTATGTTTATTATGAAGACAGCCAAAAATTGTATAATTGTTGTCAAATGATCCTGTTCATTTATAAGATTTTGTTTCTGTACCGATGGCATCTTTTCCAGTTCATTTGGCATGAAATGGACTGACAGCACTGAGTGTTGAATACAGCAAAATACGTGTCTGCAGTTTTTACCAGTGATAGAAAAGGAGGAGGGATAAACACAATAACAGCTAGATGGACATTGCACGCTGTTTGCTAGGAACTGATGAGAAGGCAATCATAGACATATTGTCCGCTCGTAGCAACGATCAGCGACAGAAGATTAAACTGATGTTTAAGACCATGTATGGCAAGGTAAGGAAGTTTGCTCAATTCAGCTTAGTGATAGCATCGTTAGTCACATTGATCAGTAGGGCCCACAGTTTTTTCATGGGCTGCGGAATTTTGAGCTGAGCCGCAGAGTTTTGGTATTGCTGCGGAATTTCGCGGAATTTTACAGAAGTTAAGAAATGGCTGATGATTGGTACGATCGTCGGCTTTAAACTAACTATATCACTGAGAAAAATCAAACTGAGCTGCCTAAAACTGCATCCCTACTCGTTTACTGCACAATCGTAAATTAACACAGTGCGAATAATTGACAAATTACACTTTCGAAAAGCAAAAAAGATTGATAAGTTTCTTTGTATATTGCTAGCATAACTGAGCGCCATGCCAGCATCCAAAAACTGAAGTTTTTTAAACAGAGTAAAGCTTAGTTTACTCACAACCAGAAGGCCACGGTAAGCTGCGGAATTTGGACAATTTTGCCACGTTAGCCACAGAATTTTGCGAACTGGCCCGCGGAATTTTGAAAAATTTACCGCGGAAAGATGTGGGCCCTATTGATCAGTTAGGTTACTGTGATAAGTTGTGACAAGTTCTGAGGTGGGTATCATTTGCACGTGTATCGTTGGTATTCCATCAAGCCACCCAGGCTAACTCAGCCTGGTCGTCCATCTGTGGGTAATTATAGTTGTTCAATGATTACAGCCACTGCTAAGGAAGAAACAGCAAGTTCTGCATGCTGCTGGCCCTGTTACCAGAACTTGCCATACTGACCTAGTCGGTTAAAGTCACCGACTGTTAACAGATTTGGCCGTCTAGTTGACTTGATAGTATCTGAGGTACACCTGCAATCAAATTGCCACTTTTTACGTGCGACAGCAGCAATTCTGTTCGTCCGTCCGTCTGTCTGTCTGTCCGTCTGTCATACGGGTGGATCAGTCAATGACGGTGCAAGCTAGGATCACCAAATCTTACTGTTGGCTGCCTGAAAGACTCTTGTTTCTGGATCTGTAAAGCTTTTCCATAAATTCTAAGGGGGTCACCCCGAGCGAGGGCACTAAATGAGAGGGGGTCGGAAAAGTTGGCAATTTTCAGCCAATATGCGGCTGTATCTCAGAAACGGTGTGAGATAGGGCCTAGGTTACTATTAATCATTAATAGGAAGTCCTACACTCGGTACACTGGCTTTTGATTGGCACTGAAAGCAATGACCTTGGATGACCTTGAATGCTAAAATAAAGGTTTTAATGGATTTTTTTGCGATTTTTCACTGTCACACACATTTTGAGAGCGAATTGCACTGAAATTGCTAGAAATAAACTGGGACAGCTGGCGTATAAAACTTTCAACATTAAACGTAGTTTTTACTAGTTTAAATTTTGCCCCATGCATTTAAGAAATTCTCTGTACAGGGGCATCAAACTTGGGTCTTCCCTTGAGAATATTTGCATTTGACCACTCAAACGGCAGCAGCCATGCGAGACGGTGGCACCATCTGGTGTATATGAATGCATCGTACTGGGATTGGAGAGCTTATAGATTTTGTTTGCAGTGGACCTTCAAACATGCACAGCTGTCGCGTGTTCCTCTTTGCGTTAGGTAGGCTTTCTTGTTAACTATCTATGATATGATTTCTTTCTTGCAAACGCTGATTGGAGAGTTGAGGCTGTATTAGTTTAGCTGCAGTTGCTATTGGGCATTGGTGTGCTGCTTTGTGACAGGATCTGCTCTCGGAGCTGAAGAGTGAATTGAGCGGAAATTTTGAGCAAGCTATTCTCGCACTGTTTATGACTCCATCGGAATATGACTCACACCAGCTGAGATCTGCTATGAAGGTCAGATGCATCGATATACGTGTATACCAGAGTTGTGGCATCGCCCAGTAGTTGCTATTGCAGCAATACGTAAACAAAATCACCACTCCCAAAGTGGGCAGCAGCTTGTGTTGCCAGTTGGTAGGATGATGCAATTCTACGTGGCATGAGTTGAACGATGCAATACAATGCAGTGACTTAGGCCACCCATTTGCAAGATGGCTGATTTGCTTTATGCATCAGCCTCGATTCGAATAGCTTGCCTGTTTATTTGAGTTTTGTCTGTGGTCAGATGTGTCAGCTGTTAGTAAGTAAGTAAGTAACTTGGAGATCATGATTTAACAATTTGGGCACTGCAGTCTGTACAACAAGTGGACAAAAATGTCTTTAGCAGCCATTTTGATTGGGGCAGTTTCTAGGCCACACACATCTGATACTGTACAAACTACACCATGGGCCATAAAAAACGTGGCACATTACTTTTGTCCATATCTTCGCCAATTATTGACCAATTTTTAAAATTATTTCACTGGCACACTCTGCTAACAATTTGCAATAGTGTTATCTCGCCACACCGTAAATGTGTCTTTACACTGCCTTGTGAAACATAACTGTAAGAAAACCTAATGATAATAACAAACATTTAAGTAAATGAAAAAAATATTTCAGACCAACATTGCGGTTAATGATCCATATGACACTAGACCGTGTTAGACCCACACAAATTAGTGTTGTACAGATCATTCACCGCAATGTTGATCTGAAGTGTTTTTTTTCAATTTTACCAAAATGTTTATTTGTTATTATCATTATACATGCACATTTCATTCATATTTCACAAGGTAGTGTAGATACGCATTTATGATGTGGTGGGATATATAATAATCACATTATTGCAATTTGTCTGCAGAGTGTGTCAGTGAAAGAATTTTGAAAATTGGTCATTAATTGACAAAGATACGGACAAAAGTAAAGTGCCACGTTTTTTATGGCCCACCCTGTATATATGACTGGTTTAGGGTGCTGGTACAGATGAAGGCTGCCTGATTGAGATCCTCTGTACTCGCAGCAACAAGGAAATCGCTGATATCAAAGCTATGTATAAAACCAGTAAGTTTCTTTCAAGACAATCTCTTATGATCAAGGGCTTCTTGTTTGACATTATAAAACATTGTTGATTGACTAGCCATTTGCTTTTCCCGTTTTGTCAATTTGCAGTTTTTTAAAATTTCATCTCAAGCTTTCTTTTTGTTTTCTTTCTGGTTTCTAGCATTAAGCATTCTGAGCTGTCTTGTGGAGACTGCTGTGTGGTATGATGCGCAGTGCTTCACAGAGATCTTGAGAAAGATTTAGGAAGTGAAACATCTGGACATTTCCGTCGACTTCTCGTCTCTTTGTCAACTGTAAGTTTTTTTGGCTTTTTTAGTCTGTGAGTTTAACTTTGTTTCATTTTTCACATTATGTCAAGTTGGCTAAGTGTCTGTTTTGAAATTTTATACTAGATACACTGTGTTCAGACAAGAAACACCCACTCACGTTTTCTTTTTTATCTCCTTTGAAAATGTCCAGATTTTTGCAAAATTTTCAGAGAATGTTTAGGAGGAAACAGGCATTCTACCTGTAAACAAATTAGATATTCTTTGCTACCAGTGACGTCCTGCTGACGTCATATTTCCGCGTTTGTATATTATGGGGTTTATCGTTGACGACAGACATTAGTGAAATGTTAAAACAAACCAGTTTGTCATTGTGCTGACTGAACCCAAAAATATGCTATTTTTTATACAATTTCCATTTTGAACTGTTTTCGTGGTGTATCTTTTTGGCTGAGTGCAAGATCCTTAACTTTGCTGATGTTGGCAAGCATACGTGCACTGCGTCACTGCATGAATGACCACTTGCCCGCTATCAGTCGAACGGCTTGATACTGCTGGTCATATCATTTTTTTAATTTTAACATTTTATTCCATCAGTATTCAATTGTCTATGTATTGTCGGGAAGCATCTTGCACAAACTTGCTGCTCAATAACCTTTGCTGACTTGCAAACATTATATCAAAGATATGTCTTCAATGGTAAAACCCATAGTTTAGAAACACGGAAATATGACGTCAGCATGATGTCATTGGTAGCAAAGAATATATAACTTTTATACCATTGGAATACCTGTTTCCTCTTATACATTTCCTGATTTTTTTCTGGAAATCTGAACATTTTCCATGGAGATATAAAACAAAACGTGAGTGGGAGTTTTTTTCTGAAGACAGTGTAGTTTAAAATTCAGTTTGAGCTGAAGAGAGTGATCTGAGCAGCAAAGTTACTGTCAGCAGCTAATAGGAAGATTGCTTCAATTTAGCTGTTTGTGTATCTTGCTAATTCCGACTACAGGTATTAGTGAGCCAGTGTGGTTATTTTTGCTTTACATCACATCAACTTGCAGCATTAGGATCTGGATGTAGGGGAGCACCTGGTGGTAGGGTATGGAGAGGAGTGTCTCCTCCCACTGAAGAAGGAATTTGGGGAGGGAATTTTTTTTGGAATTTTTGTGTAAAATGAAGTGTTTTGGTGCATTTTTGACACTATTTTGAGTAACTGAGTTGGCTTCTGAAGGAGGGGGTACGTGCCCTCCACCCTATGACTACGCCAGTGTTGTGTTTAGTTGAGTTTTACTTAAGTTCAGTGAATTTTTAGAATGGTGTATCCAGACTTCTAAAATTGCCAAGAAGATATCAGATTTCTGTAGGCCTGCATATGCTTATTTAATTCAGCAGCTGTGCAGCCATTGTGGCACACATGCTTTACAGATCGTTGTATTTCTTTTGGTTATATTTTAACTATTTCTGCAACTTTGCTTTGGAATTTTTTATTGTGTAATAGGTCTTATATCCAGGAACTGTAGAAAATTTGTTACTTAGGGCACGTTGCACCAACGTCGTTCATGATCTCGGTTCAGCTGAACCTGGATCAAATATTGAACCAAGTTCACACTGAGTTACGTTGCTCCAAGTTGAACTGAGATCAGCTGATCTCGTTCAGTTGAACGGTCGTGTTTATGCCGTGGATGACGCTGATTGGTCAACCACGCTCGGCCTACGGGCCAACTACAATGACGTCACAGTCACACGCAATGCTTATGAAACAGTCCAGTACAGATTGGCCATAATTTGTTCGAATTTTAAGTTTCCCTGAAGTTACTGCACAATTTTGCATCAACAGTTGCATTGATAAAGTTCTGAAAATACGTATTTTGTGTTCCAATAGATATTCGTTAATTATTCTACGTCCGTTGTCAAGATAATGCGTTTACCATAGCTACAGCATAGCAACGGTGCATCGGCACTCTAGAATGCTGTTTATTTATCCATTAATTAATTTATCCAGCAAAAAAACCACAGAAAACAGATATAGAATAAATGTAACATATCTTGATCGCAAGTATAATTGAATTGACGTCTTATAAATTGATATGAATGAGTTTTGTTGCTGTGGTTAGGGTTCGATCGTATGTTTACTGT
>Ga0209671_1003095_pt1 | contig 15791 bp, 11 predicted proteins | sample WorMetHERISLAND2_2_FD_187401 | JGI IMG/M metagenome (GOLD analysis project Ga0209671, IMG submission 187401) | Marine gutless worms symbiont microbial communities from Max Planck institute for Marine Microbiology, Germany - Olavius geniculatus... | ecosystem: Host-associated > Annelida >...
TAATACAATAGTGCAATTACGAAAGGACTACTTGAAAATGTAAGCTTAGAAGTGAGTAACCAACAAATGTTTCAATACTATTTGTTGGATAACAGAAAAGACACCAGGGGCCGTATGCATAACAACGTCGTAACTTTACTTCTGAACTAAAATCAATTTACGTCAGATGCAGTGCTAAGTCGGTATGCATAACGACGTCGTAGCACTAGTCAGACGCCTACGTTTGAACTAACTCTAGTCGCTCTAGCAACCTGTCGTAAATATTTCGTCGGTCGTTATCAATGTAAACTAACATCGTTAAGGAGAAGCTGCAATTGTATCATGCGTCGTAAAGGACTTCTGGCGAGTCAGTTACACTATTGAAACTTATTGTAGTAATAAAAGTTGCTGAATAAAACTTTTATCGTTCGATAAATTTCATTTATTCGCTTCGTGCATTCTTACTTAGCCCATGGAGCTGCAACTAGGCTTGAGCATGCCCGTGACTGCAGGAGACGACAAGTCAGGCCATATCTATTTTTAGCTGCAGGCCGGCCGAGGCAGAGTGCGTTTAGCCAGGAAATTCCACAGTCAAACTACCCAATGTCAACTACATCGGTAGTAGTTAGTCGCTCGCTACGACAGTGTTTTGCATGCCGTCGAACGCAACTTTCTAGTTTGGAAGTAGTTGGTCGCGACGTAGGCCTTACGTCCAAACTAATCTATGACGTTGTTATGCATACGGCCCCAGGCCTTGGCATAACCTAGAACAACTCTGGAAGAAATAGTTTGTTAAACGAAATCAAAATTGGTACATGGTTTTATGTGTATGAGTGAACGTACAAAGTTCGGAGGAGATCGCATGCTGCAGTATCCAGCGCGTTTGGTGATTCCATCTTTTGGCACAGTGGTGTCAAGGCGTCCTTGAAATAACGCATGATGGTTGGCAGTCATTACGAGCTCAGCTGTACTCTGACCTTCATTGTTATCTTTATCTGATGTCACGTTCCAGCTGTCGATTGTTTCTTGATTATCAAATTTCCAGAGAATTTCGTAGTCGCCGTGCTGCACTGCAAACAAATGGTCGCAACGGAATTTCCAAACAACTTCATCTTTGAATTTGGAAACTTCGCCACCGATAAGCTTTACACCTTCTTTCCAATCCTTGTATGGTGAAATCTCAATCGGTTTCCTTGGCTCACCCGCCTTGTAAGGTTCATAGAACATCGAAGCACATGATGAAGTGGACAGTTTCCGCTGTACAACATGCCCATGAAGAAACTGCCTCAACAAAGATGCTTTAAATGGAGACCTGATCATTAATGTTTCGGTGTCGGTAGCAGCGATTTCAAAGAATATCTGTAGCCAGAACACACAATATAACAGTAATATTTGTATGACACTGCAATGCAATGCAATGCTCCAAAATACACCAGAATATGAGACTAACAGGACTGTGCTAATACAAATGATAAAAACAGCCTGTTTCCCTGACAAGATTTCACTCCTTGCTTATGGCCATTGTTCTGGGTCATGCTAAACTATGCAGTGCATGCAGGCAACAATACTTTCTGGCAGTGTCAGCAGCCAACGTATGGTGACGGCAGTCATGTTGGTGGCAAAGTCTCACTGCAGACAGACAAAAATTGCTGAAGGCCTTCCAGGACAGAAGATGGGAGTGTCTGCTGCTGAAATAGATGAAACGCCACAGTGAACTAATAGAGATGCACTGTTCTGACAGAACACTCATCTAGCCCACTCATGTGCAAACTTATTACTAATTTACAAGACTGGCTTTAACATGATGTGCTTTTTTTCATTGCTGTCACGCAGTGTGCACTTGACAACAATAGAGCGACTGAATGGTATCAAAACTGGTATTGTCACGTCATGATACTTGGCGGTATCGTGGCACCACGCAATATCGCGACATATCGAGACCACTACGATACTGTTATCGAAACGTCGATACTCGTGATACTTACCGAGATATCGAAGGTATCGCACAGCACTAGTAATAACAATGTGAAGTAACTAAATGACGGCTATCTTGCCTCGTCATCTGCTCAGGCGGCCAATGCTAACCCGCTAGCCTAGTGCTAGGCTGGTAGGCTGCTGCCTGCTAGGCCATGATGTCATTGCAGACAACATACTTAGACGCCAAGGTTTTGTCCAGAGAAATGTATGGCTCAGAATCCAGTATGGATAATCACAGCCGTATCTAGTATGGCTACCTAGGAGCTTCTCAGTCAGTGAAAATAGCGCTAAAAATTGGCAAAATTTCTCCAAAGCATTTTATTTTCACACGAAAAAAATCCAAAAAAAAATTCTGGGGAAAGGCCACAGTCCCCTTACCAGACCCTTGAACCCCTAGTGGGGACGGTATGCCTGAAAACCGCAGGACTCCATAGAAAGACTGCAGGACACATAAATAATAACCACAAAACGATTTTTACATGCAAAAACAAGACTTAACCTTTCAGTAGTTCAGTAAATTTAAATAAACACCACTAAACAATGCAAAAATAACAAAATCAGCATGCCACCAGATGCCTAGAGACAGGGACAAAATGCCACACGCCAACACTGAGATGCAGGCCACATACCTGACGCCAAGGGTGCGTACGCAGTACGTCAGACGTGTGCAAAGACGCGTAAATTCACAATGTACGTTACTCATGTTGTCAGTGTTTGCACATTCATTCACGCCACTCCCATTCTCAAATTCTGTACTGGCTAAGCTTACAATCATTAGGTTACTGCCTGCACGTTGGACTTCTTCAAGGTTGATGTTTCCCTCGTAGACCTCGAGGCAGTCCGCCATAACAGTGTCCCCGAAGTCTGGTGTGGACAAGAGTTTGGGCTGGTTCAACACCTCTTCAAAGTGCTCTTTCCACCTTAAGTTCTGCTCACTCTCTGTTAGAAGCAGGCATCGTCCATCCTTTGCCATGATTGGTACATTAGTATTGTCCTTGGTACACGTGAGCTGCCTTACTACGCCGTAAAGTAATCGGATGTCGTTCCGACTGGTTGCTTCCTGTGCTTCTGTACACTTGGACTCTATCCAATCCTTTTTGTCCTGTTTGCAGCTTTTCTTCACCTCCTTGTCAAGTTTTCGATAGTTGACAGCTTCAGCCTGTGCTCTTGCTCTTGTAAATGCCTGATCTTTTCTCTTCTTTGCCTCCTTCCTGCCATCAATAAGGTTCCAGGTTCTGTCTAATATCTAGTGCTGTCTGTTTGTGCCTCTTTTGGATCCAATAACAGTTTATGCACTGGCCTTCACACTGGTGCTGAAGAGTTCCCATTTCTCTTCCATGGACAGGTCTTCCTGAAGTACTGTGAAACGGTTCGAGAGCTCCAAGTCGTATCTGCATGATGTTTGTGGGTCTTTCAGCTTTGTCACTGCATACGGCCTGATCTTGCCCACCAGCAGACAGTGGTCTGTGCTCACATCTGCACCACGAAATACTCGGACGTCTGACAGTGACGATCCCCATCTGTTGTTGATGCTGATGTAGTCAATTTCATTCCGTGTATTGCTGTCAGGTGATAGCCAGGTTTTCTTGTGAATATGTTTGTGCTGGAAGAATGTATTTCCAATCTTCAGTCCATTGTTGACACATAGACTGGTCAGTCTCTTACCGTTTTTAGTGGTTTCCTTCGCTGTACCATGTGGCCCGACAGCAACATTCTGGCCCCGTCGGTCACTATCAATCTGCACGTTGAGGTCGCCTATCAACAGCTTTATGTCGTAGCTTGGGATCTCGTCTAGAGAGTCATGCAGTTGGCTGTAGAATTCATCTTTTTAGCTGTCCTCCGCCATCTCTGTTGGTGCATTCACTTGTATGACTGTCACTTTGGCCTGTTGCATAGCCTAATGAACAACAAGGCACCAGGCGTGGATGAGATATCTGCTGAGATGCTCAAACATGGCAAGGAGACAGTAGCAGAACAATTGGCTGAACTATTCAACATGATATGGCAGGACATGGATGTCCCAGAAGATAGGAAGAAAGGTGTGATTATCAAGCTGCCAAAGAAAGGAAGTCTCAAGGACTGCAATAATTGGCGAGGAATCGCACTACTTTCTACACCTGGCAAAGTCTTCAGCAGAGTGCTGCTAAACAGACTGCAAGATGCAGTAGACTGCACCCTACGGGATGAGCAGGCAGGATTCAGAAAAGGGCGTTCATGCACTGAACAAATATTCACCATGCGCAACATCGTTGAACAGAGCCTAGAGCATCAATAAGACCTCATCATTAACTTCATCAATTTCAAAAAGGCATTTGACAGTGTACACAGGCCATCCTTGTGGAAAATTCTGGCATACTACGGCACTCCTGACCGGTTCATTAACATCTTCAAGGCACTGTGTGACAACTCCAGCTGCTGTGTCAAGACTGCAAGTGGGTACACAAGAGTTCTTTGAGATTGTCTCAGGGGTTCGACAAGACTGCATCCTTTCACCATTCCTCTTCATTATAGTCATCGACTTCGTCATGCGCAGAACTATGGACAATTCAAAATACGGCATCGTCTGGCAGAAGCGTAACCGCTTAACAGATTTGGACTTCGCTGATGACATAGCGATAGTGGTGGAGGAAGAGAACGTATGCCAAGAGATGACTACCAAGCTCGAGGAACGAAGTGCACAAGTTGGACTGAATATAAGCTGGGAAAAAAACGACGGCCATGGGAATCACCCCTCGCTCATCACCACAGCCAATAGCCATTGCATAAGGAAACATAGAATATGTACAGAGATTCACCTACCTGGGAAGTGTAATATCTAGCGATGGAGATGTTGAAGCAGATATCAACACTCGAAAACTGGCAAAAGCAGCGCAGTCTTCCGACGACTTGACAACGTGTGGCAATCCAGCATGCTTAGCCTCAAGATTAAACTGGACCTCTACACCTCCATCATTGTCTCTACAGCCATATACGCCAGCGAGACTTGGAACAGTACAGCTAGAATATATCAGCAGCTGGATGTCTTTCACCAGCGAAACTTACGGAAGATTCTGGGCATTACATGGAAGGACCACGTGACTAACATGGAGGTGCTAAGCCGGACTGGGCAGAGAAGATTACAGGACATTGTAAAAGAGAGATGACGACTTCGGATGGCAGGCCATATCATCAGGATGCCACCTGGACGACCAGCCAATCACGCCATGTCATGGACCCCTCGTGATAGTGGCAGATGATGAGGTTGTCCAACGAAGACTTGGCGGTCTACATTTAAAGAAGACCTGGTGAACTGAGGAGTTGATTGGAACAGCGTCCGAGCTGTGCCCATTGTCCTGTCAAGGACCGGAGGATCTAAGTGCTAAGTAAGTGTAAGCTTACAATCAATACATTTACCAGTATGTGTTCTGCGGTTTTCTTGCACATGGTGAAATATTAGTATCGTCACATAACCGCTATGGTAACTGGAACTTTCATACCCGAGAACTTTCATTCCCGGGAACGAAAGTTCCATAGGTGGAACTTTCATTCCCTGGAACTTTCGTTCTCAACATCAAAATTAGCATGAAACTTTCGTTTCCTAACATTGATTATTAGGCCTATACTGTACACAACTTTTGACGCACTTTTTAAATTACAGCCATGCTGTAGGCGTTTCATGTTGTCATCTGTCTCTCGTCTGTCCTTTTGTCTGTCCGTAACGGATGTATTGTGGATAAGCGATGGGTCATAGAGGAAAACTTTTTGCACGGATAATTAGTTCTGTGCCACTGCTCTCTGTGTACAAAATTTCAGGGATGCAGTGCAAGGGAAACATTTTCAAATTTGTGGTTTAATAGACGGGGGAAAACGGAAAACTAGCCATATCTCGCCCTTTCAGATGAGAAAAAAATCATGGAACTTGGATGACCTTGAAAGTCAGTACTCCAACATGAACTGTATAAGCTGTAGTGCGTCTTCTCTAGCAACAGGCTTCCTTATTATTATTATATCCTGTTGAAACTCTAGCTATATACGTTTAGCGAGTGACACACAAATGGAGCTTTTTTCCGTGGAACTATAAGCACTGAGTAAGGATAAGGGGTTCAGTAATTATCAGTGTCAGGGAACGAAAGTTCTCGGGTACAAAAGTTCCATGAATCACTGCAATAATGTGGCTATATAATGCTCTAAAGAAAACCTATAGTTTTATTGTTTTCAGCACTTTTTGATGGTTAGTCAAGGTGTCCTGCGGGGTCCTACGGTTTTCCCCTGCGGTTTTCAGTCATACCTAGTGGGGAAGGGACACCCGTCTCGGACCCTCAGACCACACCCCTTCGAGTTCCCCCACTTTATCCAGATCCTGGCTGCGCCACTGTCACTCTCCCGTTATTGGGCGCGCCTGGACGGGCTGGAGAAACGGACTTACAATTTACACTACATTCCAAAGTTCTGAAACGGTATTAATCGCTAATTCAATCACATTTTCAACAAACACCTAACGAATGTCAAGGCCGAATTATGAAAGAACAGTTAGAACACAGTGACTCTCTGGGCGCAGGGTTGACTGCACTAAGTGGTTCGATGCAGCAATTAGTTGTATCAAATCCATGGAGTTCGTTTGTTTTGCTGAATTTCGGCTATAATTGTCGATTAAAGGTGTTAATTTTGAGCAACGAATTGCAACACAATGCTATCGTGATGTCTGCGTAAGCCATAGCATATACGATATGGCTCGGTTACTTAGCCTTATGTCAGAATGTCAGTCTTGGAGTATCACTAGCAGTCCATCATGTAGTGTTTACAATCTTGTATTGGCGCCATTCGGGTAATGCCGGCTAAATGTAGTGTGACAGATTCCGATACCAGTTAACTTGTTCAGGTGTCGTCTTATGAACTCTGAACTGGATAGAAGCTGGATGAAAGAAGCTAATGAAGCTAAAAATATGACGGTGTCTCCACGTCAGCGGATGACAAACAGATTTCCGTGTTAATCGGCCTCGATCTGTCCGCTGCGTTTGACACTGTCGATCACTCGCTGCTGATCGAGCGTCTACAGTCTCAGTTCGGTGTGACCGATATAGCGCTAGACTGGCTACACTCATACCTCTGTGATCGCACACAGTACGTCAAGATCGGCCAGCACCAGTCAGACACCACCCGGCTAAACGTCGGTGTTCCGCAAGGTTCGGTACTTGGCCCACTGTTGTTTGCTGTGTACTGTAGTCCAGTGGTTGACGTCATCGCACAGCACGGCGTCAAGTATCATCAGTATGCAGACGATACACAGCTACAACTGTCCATGCACACAGACAACACCGGCGACGGTCTTGCCCTCCTCGCCGCCTGCACCGCTGACGTCAGGCTGTGGTACCTGCAGAACGGCCTGCAGCTCAATACTGAGAAGTCGGAAGTTCTTGTTATCGGAACATCCAGCCAGCTGCAAGTCGCCACGTCGAACCTGTCTTCTGTGTTCGTCGCTGGCGTTGATCTACCGGTAGCAGAGAAGATGAAGATACTCGGTGTGGTTCTTGATCATCGTCTTTCTTTCGACAGCCATGCGACTTCGGTGGCGAGAGTCTGCAACTATCACCTTTGGGCCATTCGACACATCCGTCATCTGCTGTCCACTGAGCTGGCCCAAACTTTGGCCTGCAGTCTAATACTGTCGCGTTTGGACTACTGCAATGCTGTGTTGCATGGAGCCCCGGCCGGCAGCATCCAGAAACTGCAGCGCGTCCAGAACACAGCAGCACGTGTCGTTCTCATTTAACCTCAGCGACTAGTTCTGTCCGCCAGCGCCACTGAAGTCTTTCTTTTAGCACATACTGGCGCTTTACAAGTCAGATTATTATTATTATTTATTATTATTTTACAACAAGGGTTATCAAAGGTTAGTCGGTGGATCATTGCATTCTAAATTACTTTTTTGCATACTATTTGGCACACAGTGAGTCACTAGGAGTAGTAGCTCAAGCCCTAGTGTGACTGATTGGGGTGGTGGTATGTCTGCTTGCTGCAGACCGCCGATCCATGTTCATTGTTCATGATGCAGACAATGGATGGCCGCATACTGCACTGCGGTATCATTAGCTCATGGCAATCAGCTGCCACTTCCAGTGGCGGCGCCAGCCATTTATGAGTAAGGAGGCCAAGGGGGGGCAAGACGTGTGTAAGGGGGGCACAGTTTTTTCATTTTGTACTTCAACTCCCGCTCCTCCCCCTCCTTATCCTCGTTACATTCAGGCTATCATGCAATACATACTTCCAGAGCACATAAAATTTCCAGTAGGGCAGGCAAAGATTCAATGATACACCAGGGAGACTGGGAGGTAGACCCCAGCTAGACCAAGCAATTGATTTCAATCAAGGATGGCACCACCAATGCAAAAGTGGGGGTACAAATGATATGCAAGCGAAGCGAGCAGAAAAAAAATGGCCACGGAGCAGTAGCTGCTTTCGTGCGTAAATATTTTGATATGAGTCATCACTAGTTGTTAACCCTAGTATCTATAGCTTCTGGCATTATCTCGTATTCTAGATTTGTTTTTATGCATTGGTTTGGTAGCGCATTCTCTACTTTCTCAAACGTACTTTTGCGTAACCTGAACACAGTATTCTAACTGTGGTCAAGCTGAACACTTGCATTCTTGTGTTGAACGTTTGCTAGTCAAAAACAGAAATCAAAGGGATCTCGGTCGTCGTCATCACCTGGCAGTATGGAGGACCAGTTGCCCGCTGTTACTGGAGTGTCAAATCTTTCTAACTGTAAGTTTTTTTTTCTTTTTTGTGCTGTAAACTTCTATAACATGCATACATGTGTAATGCATTTATGTTGTAATATATTATGCTGTAACCTATATTTTTAATATAGGCAATTTGGCAGGCTCGTTGTCATTGCAGGTCTGCACTGGTTTTGGTGCTAGTCAGAAAAGCGAACCATACAGAACTGAAACCGTGGTTTTTCCCCCAAAACTGAACCAAAACCAACTGACCTCGGCCAGCGTGAAACCGTAACAAGACTACCGGGTAATCAGGGTTAAGACACATGGGCAGATATCCAAAAAACACATAGTTTGGTGCATTTTTGGGTGAATTACTTTTTTACAAACCGCTAAAACTCAACCCAAACCTTATCTATTTTTAGTTTGTTGTTCCACTAATGATGAAATATTTTGTCATGGATAAGTTTTTGAAACATTAAAACGAATAAACTTGCAGATATTGTCATATTCTATCCTGTCGTGAGCAAACAGACAATCTTACTATAATGCGCGGAAAGTCTGTCTGTCTGTCAGTCCCATCTAGCGCCTTTCCTGTTGCACGGTCGCGAACCCTGACCGCATCGTTTGAGTCCTTGGGCCTTAGGTACGTGCCTTCCACCTGCTCTCACCAGCAGCTTGGGATGGGGGTTGAATGGTCGGGTCTTTTTTCCCCGCTGATTCTGTCAAGTCAAGTTTGTCAGTAGTGCTCAGCTTCGTGGCGACATCTGGTGAATGACGGCCACTCAAAGGTCCCAGCCGAAGGCCTTAAGGTCGGCCATGAATTTCATGGTCTCTGCGACATGTGCCGGTGTCACAAAATAGCATCGCCCCCTTAAAATGTCACCCCCTTGGTAAAATAGAATCGCCCCGGGAGCGAGGTTTGCGTCGAAAAAAACTGCCCTTTTGCTTGAAATTTTGCCCCCCCCACCCAATAAAATAACATCGCCTCTTTGATTAAATCACCCCTCTCATTTTTCTTTCAAGTCTAATTGCGCACACAAACAGCAAGTATGTTATGATGCATTAAACATGCAGGTTTTGAATGTTTGATGATGCTAAAATGTGAAACGACTTTATGGCGCTGGCAGCCGCCAGATGAAGCTCATTACGTAATCGTCGGTGGTCGTGTTACCTTGCCGCACAGTAGTGACCAAATTCTTGCGTGCATTCAATTCAAAGGCTAGTCATATAAGTCAACCAACTGGTAAATAGTAAAAATCATAAAACCCATCATATTGGGCCCTTTACAAAAACCTAAAAAACTAAAAAAACTCAGAAACCTGATAAAACCAACCACATAACCCACCGGACTGGGCTTTTTTTAAAAAAACCTGAGCTTTTTTAAAAAAAACCTGAGCTTTTTTTAAAAAAACCCTGGGCTTTTGCAACGCTGCTATTGTCTGTCTAAGTTGGTGAATGTGTTATTTGTTAGTGGTGGGCATGCTTCCACTTCCTCAGACACGTCGGCGTTGCTCCGCCAGCAGCCTGCTGCATCCATCTCCCATCAGACACTCAGCGTCACGTCTTCTTGAAGCTGACAGTTCCATCGAGCTGACCACTCAGCTGAGTAATGCTCTCAGTCAGACGGTGGTCGCTTGCGACCTGTACGTTGCGACTTCATTTTTTGTGACATTTGTTTCCAGTAATGCAGTGCTGCTTGTATGCCGTCTCATTACTGAGCTAAATACGTTAGAAACAGCCATATCTCAGTGACGAACATACTTGAGACATGCCTCGGTAATTTGAGATTCTTGTTGAGATCACACAAGGCTGGGCGTTTCTGAAGTATAGCGTTAAATGCTTAATGCATGTTATTTTTAGTAGCGGTAATAAGGAACGAACATATGGGCATAGTTCCATAGACAAGCTGAGTTTATGCATACCTCTGATGCGGATTACCTTACTAGTGTGTGGATGGCTGCTAATAATGTGATCATTTTCGGTGTTGATGCTGCTGCTACTTTAATTTTACTTTTACTGGCCAATTTATGCAAAGTTATTGCAGGTTTGGCCACATCCGGAAATGTAAATTTTGGTGTGGATTTGTTGTAAGAGTAGTTCTTAGTTTGCAGCCCACAGCTCTTGCTGTCACTCAGCATAAGTTGGACTACGTTTCGTTTGTCATTTTGGTAGTTATATTTAAGGCACTGCAAAATGTGATTGTGAAATTGCAGCATTTTTTAGCCGACTGTACATAAGTACTGGGTAATGGTCGAGCTTATGGTACGAGTTGTCCTCTGTTTGTTCGTCTGTCGTCGTCTGTATTGTGGCTAGGTAGGTCTGAGGGGAAAACTTGTAAACCTAGGCATACAAAATTGTAGCAATTTAGTGCAAGGGGAGAGTTTTCAAATTCTGTGTTGAATGGAGGGAGGGTAGGAAAAATGTGCATTTTCGATAGAAAACTGACCATATTTTGGAAACTGAGAGATACGACCAAGATTAATCACTAACAGGAAGTGGCGTACACCCTTTCACATGACATGAAAATCATCAACCTTGGATGACCTTGAATGCCACTGACAACTAGTAAGGTCCACTATCCTAAGCAACATCTGGGCTTCTTGTTGAGGTTAGTTCTTCATTGTGCATAGATTAAAATATAAATTGTAATTATTTACAGAGTTCAGGAATTATCCACTGAAACTCTAATCTATGCACAATGTGTGAACATGAATGTGAGTCAGTCACATTTTTTTCATTGATAGCTTATTGGCACTATTATTGGTGTTTGCTTTTCTGTGTCGAACGAATTCAGAGAATTACTGGAAGAGTATTCACCAGAAAGACCAAATGGTGCTGTTCCAGCTGTTCCGAATCTTTTGAAGTCCTTAAAAGATAACAACCCAAAGTTGTTTATTTCTCCTGTAAAGCCCAAAGTAATCAGTATGTATCACACACTGCTAATTTAGCTGAATGATAATTCTGTATGTTGCTGACCATTGTAGACTTGTATTCTAGCATCTTTTAATCCAGTGACATTGTAGCAGCTTGGGCTGCCAGTTTTAATGCTTGTATTTGGTTTTTTTGTTGGTATTCTATGATGTAATTATCACAATAGGCATTTTGCTGTTAACAGTAATTTAGTAATGGTCATTCTTCTGTTGACACTTAACATTCATTCATGAATCGATTAATTTTTTTAGCATAAGGTTTAAGAGCAGAAATATTTAAACTGTATAATTTTAATTTTTGTCGCAATCTGTGTTGGCCATTATTACTAGTTTGGGGTTAGGTTACATTGGCATTACTAGCTACTTTAACCTTATATGCAAAAGTTGTAATTTGTGTATTTTTTTCATTGTTTGCATATTTATACTGTTTGTTGGTGTTCTGTTTTTTATCTAGTTAAAAGACTTGACACTACCAGTGGTGTTCCCAGCTGTGGATCGTCAATATGTGGTTTGAAATGCTGTGTTTCTATCTGTAATCAAAGTCGACACTGCTTATGTGTCATTAGTACGAACAGTAGAAAGTCACGGCAAACAGTGGTATAAAACATGGCAAACTTTTGTGAAAATTGCCAAAATCACGGCAGAGACGTCAGCATCAAAATACTGGCCCAAGGACGGTCTGTAAAAGTCTGTACAGTTTATAAAACTCAACATCTAGCATTGACGCGTGACGATCGTCACTACATGCAGTGTCATTTTTGTGTCTGTAAATTTGTCAACAAAATTTCTGTTTATAGCTGAAAGTCATGGTTTTAAACTCCATAGAAATATATATTTTAGGTAAAATACGTATTCCTACGATGACATAACTATCACATATTGTGCCAGTAAGTAACAAAGCACACCGACTTTGGTAGCAGAGACAAAGATAAATATTTCTGTGTTAAAATGACAATCAATTTGAACTTTTGCTGATTAGACAGAAAATATTTTTTTGTAAAAAAAGGTAAAACCATGGCATTTTTGGCATAATCGTGGCGTTTGACGAAAATGACGGTTTTCGTGATTGCCATGTTTCCATGATTTACTACTATTTCTAGTCATTAGCATGGCAGAGAAGCTGTCTATATTAAGAACCGTTAAAAAGTTTAACAAGTGACTGTTTTTGACCCAACATGTGAAGCATATGCAGACAGATAATGTAAACATGCCGGTAAGTAAATTTGCTTATAGTAAGTGCTAATCAGACAAAAGTTTGCAATGCACAACAGCCTCACTGATGAAACACTGCACTGGATCGCACTGAATGGTTAGGGTTAGAGTTAGAGTTACAGTTATGGTTAACCGCACCAGTTCGTACTGGATGTCCGGTGTGGTGTTTCATTGTACCCTCACATAAACAGGAACGTTCTCAGTAATAGATTGAAGTGATCAAAATTGTTGTTCTCCTTTTGAAGTTTGACTGGCATATTATTTACTGATGTGCTCCAGCTGCTGTGAAGCTCTGGATTTTATCGGATGGTCACATTGTACTTGCTTGCTTACTTAGATATCGTTTGCAGAAGTTTGTTGATTTGGATTTGAATCTGGACCCGCGACAGGATTTTTGGATTATTTGTCATAGTGAGATATGGTGAAAAAGTTTGTTAGCAGAATTGCACAAAAACTTAGGATAGTATGATTTGGCTGAAATTTTCTGGGAAGGTTAAACTTTTCCTAAATTGGAGGTGATTAGATTTTGGGAGTGCTGCCACTCGACGGAACACAGCAGAAAAAATTGACATAGCATTTTTAGAGGTTTAGAGTCTTTGACTGCCCTTCTGCAGGATAACCAATTGTCTGGAAAACCTGGAAACTTTGGGGAATTATACAGATGGGAAAATGTTGAAATTTTTAGGGAAAAAATTGTGAGGGGAAAAATTGCTCAAAAACTTGTCTAGCAATTGCATCAAGAAGTTCTTTAGTGTCATTCATTTAGTACTCCATGCCAGTTAATTTTATGCTGTTTATTGCTTAATGTTTTTTACTTATGTTTTAGTTTCTAATATTTCTATCCATGATATATTTTAGTTAGTACTAGGGTTAGGTTACCCTGGTTGAATACCTGCAGCCAGATAAAATGGTCAGGAGTGCTGCGAATCATCAGGGAATTTCATAGTATCTGGAGAATGGTCACTCTGCTTTTGGTTATTGCAGTGATAGGTTTGTGCAGTTCTGACTGTCAGTGTTTGTGCATGTGTGTGTTGTCAGATATGTCTCCACTGCCAGCGTCCACCGTGCCAGTGCTAGCCGAGCCTTGTTTTATTATTGATGCTCCTCTGCCCTATGGTACGTCACTGAACCAGATGCCCGCCAGTACCACACGAAGGCAGCGTGTCCGGCGGAATGTGTTGCAGGTCGCCGACACTGCATGTGCCGGTGTAACACAGCAGCAGGGTTCGGCAAGTTCTGTAGCTGCTAGTGCAAGTGCTGTCTCACAGAATTCATCCTACTCCGATGCTGGCGAGTCTGCTTCGATCACAAGACGAAGAAGTCGTCGTGGACATAATGAACCACCAGTGAACGCGCATCACCAATCAAATGAAATGTCTTTAGATCCCGATGGTGCTTTGATCACAAGACAAAGTTGGCGTGGACGTAATAAACGGCTGATGGACAATGTGGATCACCAGTCTGATGAAACGTCTTCAGATGCTATTAGCGTGGGCATGTCAGCTGCAGGAGAGGCTGGGAGAAATAGCTCGGACAGTAGCGCCAACTCAGGCAGTCTGCTCCGATTACAAAAGTCTTCCATGTATAAAACTGCCGTCGTGAAGAATGCTGGTTTTATGCTACCGGTTGTGGTTGTGGAACAGTCCGCTGATGCAGCGGCTGCTGCCGCCGCTGCAGCAGCTGCATGTGGTGCAGTCATGCTGGCGTCATCGTCTGACGGCGCTCAGCATACCAGGGGCAAGACACGGGTTAATGAAGGTAGCAAGAAGGTTGGTGCAAGTTCACGACACAAGCGACGTAGATTGCAGTCTGTTGATCGCGACGTCGAACCAGATGACGAAACATCGACTGACAACTCAGCTTCATGTATGTACTGTTGTAAGACGTTTTGTTATCTAGCTACTCTGTTTTCTGGATAATAGTGGTCAAAAAACATGACAAGCAGAGGCACTGAATTGGAGTGTTATTTTGGGTCTATTTTGAAAAGTTGTGAAATTTTTGGGCAATTGCAATGTGGCATTATTTTTTCTACTTCGTGGCTAATTTTTGTCGCATTTTGACTGTGCCTATTCCTTATCGGGATAAGACTACTTAGAAAACAGCAAAAGTTTTTGGCTTTAATGTAGCTATGCCTAAATATTTACTTTATGGAGATTTAAAACTTTACCATAATCATTGTGTTATTTTCAGTTACATGAATGTTTTGAGCTTTGCTTTGTGTACTTGCATTTCAAAATTTAACGTTTTTAGTACTTGATGTATTTACAATTAAGTTACAAGTCTCTTATTCTTTCTTCTTGTTTACTATGTACATTATTTCTGGTGTACTTGCTGTAGGCTGTTTGCATGTGCTGTTAGCCTACTTGTTGCTTGTAGCATCAGATCGTGCTGAGCCAAAGCCAGCTAAACGTCGTCGACGAGAGACTGGGGCTGGCATAGACAGCTTGCCTGATTGCAGTCGTCTCTCGGCTGTTATTAGTAGCATAATACAGTCCACAAATGGTGCTGAATTCTCTGCCAGTGTTGCTGCTGCTGGTATGTCATTGTCATTGGCATGTTTGATGTGGCCTAAAAATAAGCAAACGTATTTCTAGAACAGCGCGAGTTCTAATGTCAAATAAGTAGTCTTTATTGGAAGACATACATGTCATACAGCGTTGATGGTTTTGTTACATTGGTTCCATTTTGTGGAGTGGAGTTATGTACGATGTCATTTTGAGGATTGTATCGTTTGAATTCATTGCAACTGACTAGCTGCTATATTGCTAGTATATTCAGCTCTCAATAAATCGATTGCAAGTGCTTCTGTAAATTCAGTCAACAGTGTTTTGCAGATCTGTTTGGCTTTTGATGTATTTTTATCTAAGTTTTTTCACAGCACTGGAAGTCTTGGGCTAATTTACGATAAAGTAAATACTACACTGTGTCTCAAAAAAAACCAGACCCCTGCTACCTTTTGCAATAACTCCAACAGTCCTGGTTCAATAGCAAT